>Ga0315554_1001117_pt1 | contig 15914 bp, 6 predicted proteins | sample SalMarSW160370MG_FD_202114 | JGI IMG/M metagenome (GOLD analysis project Ga0315554, IMG submission 202114) | Salt marsh sediment microbial communities from the Plum Island Ecosystem LTER, Massachusetts, United States - Salt Marsh Sediment SW1603-70 ... | reverse complement strand
TAAATTCATTCCATTTGCTTTCTACAAATTTTATGGTTTTAGATAAATCCCCTGTTTTAACCCTGATAGAAATATAGCTTTCAATCTGTTTGTAATATCCACCAATGTAGAATAAAGCCATTGGTCTGATTTGCTGGTGGAGAGACTCATAATGAAAATTTTTAACTACACCGATTACATGAAAATTACCTCTGTTTTTACTCCAGTTATTTATCTTTTTTCCAATTGGATTACTCCATCCTAATAAATCAACGGCTTTCTGATTTAGTATTATTGCCGATGAATCAGTTGGAAATTCTTTCGAAAAAAATCTTCCTTTTAGAATCTCAAGTTTTAAAGTCTTCTGAAAATTATAATCGCAAACACACAGATTTAATGTAAAAGCATGATCAACACCTTCCGCACCAAAGCCAATATTACTAAACTGAGTACCCGGTAATGAGCTTGATCCCGATACATTAACAATATTGTTATAACTATATAACGCTTGTTTAAAAGGCTGTATGTTCTTTTTAATAGTATCAGGATTTTTTACTACAACTACCTGTTCTTTTTCAAAACCTAAATTTTTATTCTGCAAATATTGGAGCTGCCGGTATATAACCATTGTTCCGGCAATTAGAAAAATTGAAATGGCAAACTGAACTACAACCAGGATATTCCTAAAATTGAACCGGTTGGATTTTTGAATTGCATTATTTTTCAAAATAGTAATCGGCTTAAAGGAAGATAACACAAATGCAGGATATGATCCAGAAATTACACCGACCAAAAATCCGAAAAGAAGTAAAAGAAGAATTATATTAATATTTCCAAAATAACTCATTGTAACAGGTCTATTAACGAAATTCCTGTAATATGGTAAGAGAATTTCAACCATTATTAAAGCAATTCCCAGTGCAAGATAACTTAGCAGTATTGATTCAAATAAAAATTGGAGAATCAACCTATTTTTGCCTGAGCCTACAACTTTCCGAAGTCCGACTTCTTTAGCACGTAAAGATGATCTTGCAGTTGAAAGATTCATGAAGTTGATGCAGGCAATTAGTAATATAAATATACTGATGAGAGAAAATATATTTACGTAAGTACCGCTGCCGTTAGGTTCAAACTCACCATTAAGATCGGAATTTAAATGAATATCTGTAACAGGCTGTAAGTAATATTTCCAGTAATTCCCTTTAGCAACCCATTCGTCAAATTTTTTCCCACCCATATATTTCCTGGTGAAATCTTTTAACTTAACTTCAAATTGATTTTTGGAGGTACCTTCCTTTAAAACAATGTATGATATGAAATTATTATATGTCCATTCCTGGCTATTAATCATTTCCGGAAAACTGTTTAAGGAAATAAGCATAGAATAATGAAAATGAGAATTAGCAGGCATATTTTCAGAAACACCGCTTACTTTAAAATCAACAAAACCTCTTTCATCGGAAATGTTAAATGTTATAATTTTCCCGATGACATCGGTTTTCCCGAAATATTTTAGGGCAGCACTTCTGGATAGCACAATTGAATTCGGTTCAATTAAAGCAGTTTTAGGATTCCCATACAATAACGGAACTGAGAAAACATCGTAAAAAGTAGAATCAACGGCGTATATATTTGATTCATAAAATATTTTATTATTAATATAAACCGGTGTTCTTTCATCGAATCCTAAAAACTTAACGCCGGTTTCAATTTCAGGGAAGTCCTGAAGTAATTTTTTAAAAGTAATTGCCGATGAATAAGTTTGGTCTATTTTGGTATTTCCGATTAATGCACTTACGGCAATTCTATATGTCCTGTCTGCTTTTTCATTAAATTGATCATAGCTTTTTTCATAATTAACAAATAGAATAATAAGAATGCTGCAGGTTATTCCGGTTGCTAGCCCAAATATATTAATAAATGAAAACAGCTTTTGCTTAATCAGATTTCGGAAGGCAATCTTGAAATAATTTTTTAGCATTTTAATCCCCGTAATTCATGTGTCAAAATTTTTACTCAAGTTTATTCATATCTCAAACTTTCTACCGGGTTTGTCTTTGCAGCTTTTATAGCCTGCCAGCCAACTGTTAAAAGAGCTATTATCAAAGCGAAAGATCCTGCAGCTGCAAAAACCCATATTCCTATTGAAACACGGTAAGCATAGTCCTGTAAAACAAGTTTCATAACATAATAAGCAAGAGGCCATGCCACTATGTTAGCTATTAACACCCACTTAAAAAACTCTTTTGATAGCATAATTACTATGCCGGTAACTGAAGCACCTAGAACTTTTCGTACACCAATTTCTTTAGTCTTTTGTTCGTTTAAGAATGATGACAATCCGTAGAGACCTAGACATGCTACAAAAATCATTAAGATTGTACTTATTAAAATTATTTGATTAATAGTCTCAAGATTATTTTCATCATTAAATGAGAAATCGCTTAAGAATTGGCAATTTAATGGACGTTCAGGACTGAAACGGTTGCACACCGATTGGATATAATTTACGGTTACCGCAATTGTTTCAATATCTTTTGTGCCTGGATTTATCTTTGCGAAAAGGTAATTATTCCCACCGGGTTTCAGCCAGAAAACCATCGGTTCTGTTTTTATATCCAGGGGGGTATTATGCTGGTAATTACCGATAACTCCGATAAGCTGGTAATTGCGGCTATCAAAATAAAAAGGTTTCCCCACAGGATCTTTAAGCCCGATCTTTTGTATCGCAGCTTCGTTTACAATTATTGCATCGGATGTATCACTTGAGAATTTTCTCGAATAAAACCTTCCCTGATTCATTTTAACACCAAAGGTTTTAAGGAAATCATATCCAACTATAATAGGGCAAATACGCCGTCCGACTCCGTCATTCACTCCCCATTTCCAATAGCTGCCGGATGTAACATTTATTGGCAGATTAGATGCAGAAGTAACCGAAAGAATGTTCGGATTTTTAAGCAGTTCATTTTTAACAGCGTCATATTTATTCAATACATCGCCGTCCATTCGAACGTAAACAATATTGTTTTTATTAATACCCCAGTTAAAATTCCGGATGTAATGAATTTGTTGGCTTAAAATAATAGTGCAAATAACAAAAAATATAGAAAGCACAAATTGAAATATTATAAGTGCCTGACGGTATGATCCCTTTGTTTTGTTAATTGTCTTCGTTCTAAAAATCCTTGTAGGATTAAATTTTGAAATATATAGTGCAGGATAAATACCTGCAATAATACCGGTAAATAAAGTAAGCCCGATAAAACCAACAACAAATATGGGATCATCTAAATGAATAGCTAAGATTTTTCCGGTTAGAGTGTTAAAATATGAAAGACTTAATTCAACTACTACCAGTGAAATGCCGCCGGCAATTAATGCCAGCAAAATACTTTCAAATAAAAATTGTCTTGCGATTTCAAACCGTGTTGCACCGGTAGCTTTACGAATCCCGATTTCTTTTGCCCGGATCATTGATCGTGCCGTGGATAAATTCACAAAGTTGATACAGGCAATTCCTAAAATGAACAACGCAATTAATATAAGTATTGTACTTTTTGTCTTTCCGCCCGTATCAAATAAATAAACATCTTGAAAAGGCACCAGGCTAATTTCAAAAGTAATTTCTCGTCCTTTTGTAAAAATACGTTTGCTTACTTTTTCACTTAAGCTGCTGATATCCACATTATTTTTAAGCAATACGTATGTTAAATAACTGCATGGGAAAAACGGCGTCCCGGCAATATCATAACCCAATTCTTTTAAGAAAACAAATGGGACTAGAAAATCGAACTTGCGATATGAATTTGCAGGCAGATCTTTTATTACACCGGTTACCTGTAAATCATACTTATTATCCATTTTTAAAATTTTACCGAGTGGATCTTCGTATCCAAAATATTTACGGGCTGTTGATTCAGTTAAAACTATAGAATGCGGATTATCTAAAGCAGCCTTGGGATTACCTTTTATAAATTGATAAGAAAAAACCGAGAAGATTGACGGATCAGAAGCACCGCCTTCAAATTCAACTATCATTTTATCTTTATACTTGAGTACTACTTCAGGCATGTTTCCTAATCTAACGGTATTGATTACTTCGGGGTATTCATCGGATAACATTTTTGCTATAGCAGGGGAGACCGTCGGTTGGAAAGAAACATTTTCATCTTTAATCCCTTTTAGATATGCCTGGGCAATCCTGTCGCTGTTTTTATGATATCTGTCAACGTTTAATTCATCCTGTACCCAAAGCAGAATAAGAATCGCACATGTAAGTCCGGCAGCTAAACCAAGAATGTTTATAAAAGAAAAAGTCTTGTGTTTAAACAAGTTCCGTATCATGATCCGGAAATAATTTTTTAACATGATTCTCTCCTTATCCATTTAACACTAAGCGTTTGTTATTCATACCTTAAACTGTTTACCGGATTTGCCGTTGCTGCTTTTATTGCCTGGAAGCTTACGGTTGATAAGGCTATTACTAAAGCAATTCCGCCTGACAGGGCAAACATCCACCAGCTTATGTTGATTCTATAAGCAAAATTTTGAAGCCAATTATTCATAAAATAGTAGGCAACAGGCCAGGCTATTATATTTGCAATTAAAACCCACTTTATAAAATCTTTTATAAGTAAAGCGACAATATTAATAATCGATGCCCCAATTACTTTGCGAACACCTATTTCTTTTGTCCTTTTTGCAACTGAAAGAGATATTAGATTAAATAGACCGAGCACCGCAATCAATATTGCCAGGAGTGCAAACCCGGAAATTAATTTGTCAGTACTTATATCGTTCTTGTATTGTTTGTTAAAAAATTCATCCAGGAAAAAGTAATCGAACGGTTGCCCTGGAAATACTGCTTTAAATGTTTTTTCTATTATTGGTAAATATTTATCCGGTTCATAGCGATTAAATTTTATTGAAATGTAATCTACATACTGATCGAATCCCTGTTCGTATAAAACAATCGGCTCTATTGCTTTATGAAAAGATTCCTGGTGAAAATCATCAACAACGCCGACAACTTTAATAAGTCTTCCGTTCCATTTTATGTATTTGTCGATTGCGTCTGCCGCATTTTGGAATTTCAGAACTTTCATCGCTTCTTTATTTATAATAATTGCATTCTGATTTTCGGATTTATGACTAAAATTATGACCAGCTAATAACTTGAGGTTAAACACGCTTATAAAGTTCGAGTCAACTTTTCCTATTCTGAAATAATTATTTTGAACATCGAAACCGTCTTTATAAATTTCCCCGAAGTTACCATTGCCGAATCTTGTTCCGGGAATACTCATTGAGGCTGAAGCTTTATAAATCCCGGGGTATGATGTTAATGTTCTCTCGAAAAGTTGATGAGCTGCCAGCTGATTTCCAAAACCCGGTGCATGAAGAACCATTATGTTGTCGATGTTCATTCCCAAATCCTTATTCTGCGAAAAAGAAATTTGTTCATGCATAATCAATGTGACTATTATTAATGCTATGGAAATAGAAAATTGGAAAGTGATTAAAACTTTTTGAAGATAATTTCCTCCTGCAGCATTATTCAGCTTTTTATTTATTGCAGAAGTGGTGGGTATGGAAGAAAGCCACAATGCAGGGAAAATAGACGTAAGCAGAATCCCGGTGAATAACAACAATATCCAGGCTCCCCAAAACCAATTGTTGGGAGCTTGAAATAAGGATATATTTATTCCGAGAATACCGTTCAGCCAATTAAGTGAGCTTTCTACTATTGCAAGACTAATTATAAACGCTATAAAATTTATTAAAAGCGATTCAGTTACAAACTGCTTTAGCAATTGTTTTTTGGAAGCACCAATGGTTTTTCGAATTCCAATTTCTTTTGCTCTTTGGGGCATACCGGCTGCAGAATGGTTTATAAAATTGATCCATCCAATATTCAGAACAAGTAGTGCAGTAATGAGTAAATACAAAACTGTTTTATAATTTCCGTATTCTATGGAGATTGAAGTAAAGTCGGTTGAATATAAATAGATGCGGTCTACTCTCTGCAGATTCCAAATGTTTGTTACATAGTTTCTGTCATAGTATTTATACATGTACTTGTCAAATGCTTTTGAAAGCTTAGGTTCAACTACTTTCGGATCGGCATTGTCTTTTAATAAAACATATGTGTAGTAGGCATGATTGGTCCAATTATTCTGATCGTCAGGAGCCAAAGTGCTGAATGATAACAATTCGGTAAATTGAAGATGAGTATTCTGCGGAACATCTTCGCAGATACCTGTAACAATAAGATCTTTACCATGATATTTTAAAACCTTCCCGAGCGGATTTTCAGAACCAAAAAATTTATTAGCTGTTGATTCCGAAATGACAATACTGTTCGGTTTCGAGAGAGCTGATTTTTTATCACCTTTTAAAAGAATGTATGAGAATAAATTGAAAAATGAATTATCCGCATAGTAAATATGATTTTCCCGCGAAGAGATTACATTACTACCGGGTTTAAAATATTGCAGCACTCCTTCTGAACTATATAGTCTTACAAAATCTTCTACTTCGGGGATTTCATCTTTCATCACCGATCCCTGACCGGAAAACGTAAATGCACTTTTATAAGTCAGTTCGCCGTTTTCGTAAGCAACTTTGTTAACACGGTATAGATTTTTTTTATTTGTTTGAAAATCATCATAACTCATTTCATAGTTTACATATAATAGAATAAGCAAAGTGCAAACCATCCCCATAGTGAGACCGAAAAGGTTAATTGAAGTATGTATCTTGTGATGAAAAAAGTTTCTAAATGCTATTTTCAAATAGTTTTTTAACATAACTCCTCTATTGTTTATAGAACACGGATCGGACGGATGCAACGGATTAAAACGGATATTTTTATTTTCTGATCCGTGAAGATCAGTCTAATCCGTTAAATCCGTGCCTGCACGCCGGAGTGCATTACAAGAAAATGTTTCTGCACGCAGACGTGTTCTATTATTCATACCTCAAACTTTCTACTGGGTTTGCAGTTGCTGCTTTAATTGCCTGAAAGCTTACCGTTGCCAACGCAATTATTAAAGCAATTCCACCGGAGAGAATAAACATCCACCAGCTTAAATTAATTCTATATGTAAAATTCTGAAGCCATTTATTCATAAAATAATAAGCAATTGGCCAGGCAATGATATTTGCCAACAATACTAACTTGACAAATTCACCGGCCAGCAATCCAACTATCCCGTTCGCAGAAGCGCCGAGCACTTTGCGTATTCCGATTTCTTTGGTTTTACGTTCCGCTGTAAAAGAAGCCAATCCAAATAATCCCAGGCATGAAATAAAAATTGAAATAAAAGAAAAGGTATCGAACAATTCCGCTCTTTGATCTTCCGCTTTGTATAGTTCATCAATCTTTTGATCAAGGAAATGATACTCGAAAACGTAATTGGGATATGACTTTGCCAAAACATTTTTTACATAGTTTATCGTTTCCGGAATATTTCCCGATTTTAACCTTATTGCCAAACATCTTAGCTGTTTTGGATAAAGTACCATAGCTATAGGTTCTATTTTAGAATGAAGCGTTTCGAAATTAAAATTTTTCACAATCCCTATAATTGTCTGACTTTTACCAAACAAATTCATCGTTTTTCCAATGGGAGCTCTCATGTGCATCGCTTGAACGGCAGCTTCATTTACAATAATTGCATCTGTCTTATCCGTAGTATGCTCTGTTGAGTAATACCTTCCCTCAGCCATATGCATTTTATAAGTTTCAAGGAAATGATAACCAACTTCAAGAATATTTATGGAGACTTCCTCGTCAGAGCTGCGCCCGAACCAATCAATAATTTTTTTATCCCAAACAATATTATTTATTTGAAAACCTGACGCTCCAACATTTATTATTTTGGGATTTTTTAAAAGTTCATTTCTTATTGCATCATTATCAAAACCGGGGGTAAAGGTATAGAGCAGATTTTCTTTAGCAAATCCCAAATTCTTTTTTTGAATAAATTCCATCTGTTTTGAAATTATGATAGTAGATGAAATAATTATAATCGAAAATGAAAATTGTATTACAATAAATATCCTTCTTACTATAATTCCCCATCTTTCCGATTTTAATCTTCCTTTTAAAGTCATTGCTGGATGGAAAGACGAAAGATACCACGCAGGATAACTGCCGGCTATCAAACCGGTTAAAAGAACGAAAAAAATAGTGGTAAGAATTAAAGCCGGACTTAGAAAATTAATATCAAGATTAATACCTGTTATATTTTGAAATGGCTGCCTAAATAATTCAATAAGGACAAAAGAGATTGGCAACGCGGTGAATGCATATAAACAAGCTTCGATGATATTTTGATAGATAATCTGTTTTTTATAAGCACCGAAGACCTTACGAACACCCACTTCTTTTGCCCGTTTTATTGACATAGCAGTTGAAAGGTTCATAAAATTTAAGCAGGCAATCAACAATATAAGTAAAGCTATGGTACTAAATATTCTTACATATTTAATACTGCCAATTGGACCCAGGTAATTTTTAATTGCAGCATTAAGATAAACCTTGTTTAACGGTTGAAGCAGCAGTTTGTGGGGATTTTGAGGTTTATGACTGTTGTAACACTCTGTAATTTTTTTGGTGAGATTGGAAATATTACTACCTTTTTGAACCAATACATAAGTCGCAAATGAATAATTCGACCACGCTTCACCAAACGTTGGACGATACCATTCTTTAAGGAGATTAAACGAAAACAGAAAATCAAATTGTATATGAGAATTTGGGGGTACGTCTTCAACAACTCCTGTAATGTGAAAGGGTTCTTTTTTATCAAACCGGTTGTTAATATAAATTACTTTTCCAATTGGATTGCCATTGCCAAATAATTTCTTAGCTACATTCTTTGTAATAACAACATTATGTGATTCAAGCAAAGCAGAGTGTGAATCTCCTTCGATTAATGGGAAGGAGAATATTTCAAGGAACGACGGATCAACATAAAGACTTTTTTCAAGAAGTTTTTTATCTTTATAATGGATTTGCCATTGTCCGCCAATCCATGCCCTTACATAATTTTTTATTTCAGGTATTTCTTGTTTAAGAGCAGGAGCCAAAGCTCCGCAAATACCTGCACTTTGTCCGTTTTTTAAATCGAAAATTACTCTATATATTTCACTTTTGTTTTTATTAAATTCATCATAGCTCAATTGATTTTGTACCCAAAACAAAATCAAAAAAGTACATGCCATACCAATTGCTAAACCACCGACATTAATTAACGAATATAATTTTAGTCTCTTGAAATTTCTGATCGATATTTTTAAATAATTTCTTAACATTAATTCTCTGTGAAATATGAGATGATTTACAATCCAAGTATTTAACTAAAAACCGTCAGAAGAATTTGCTATTTTTTAAATAATCCTGCTCCAATATCAAACCCTGTTGTTCCTGGAATAACATGTAAATAATCAAGCGGTAAAGGTTCGTCTACATTCTCAGCTATTAATCTTAGTGTAATTTTACCTTCTTTAATTATATTATTCTCATTCATTGCAAATTCTTTGGGATGCACACCTGAACTATCTGCAACTCCCTGGTAAAATTGATTATTTACCATGTAGCTGTTATCTATAGAATATTTTGTTTTATTGAAAGAATTTTTAATAAAAGCGTGTTTGCAATTTGTTATTATATTATTATTGAATATAAAATCATTATCGGGCCATGCGAGCCAAACAGCAGTTTGGAAGGCTCCATAAACAATGTTGTTAGTAAAGCTGTTTCCTGTTTTACTGCCGTTTCCTGAGTCCTGCCAATATACAACCGCATTTTTAGCATTATAAAAAACACAATGATCAATTTTTATTTCATCTCCATGTGCAATAATTCCTACTTGAATATGAGAAGCATCCCTGTCTCCAACAAACATGCATTGTTCAACCAGCAAGTCGGATTTTGTTTTGTTAACCCTTGCGATAGGGAAATATCTTGTGTTCGGATAAAAATAACCATGAAATTTTAATCCTCTTATTGTAACGTGATTTTCATTAATTAAGAAAGCGGCGACAACATTAAGTTTTTCTTTTTTTGCCGTACTTATAATTACCGGCATTTTCTCCGGCGCCCATGAAGTGTCACCCGGTAAAATATTAGCTTCAATAATGATACGTTTTCCAGTCATATCTTTTTCTGTAAATACAGAAATATATTTATCCAATATATATATGCCTGGATTTATTTTCATGATAAAGATATCATTATCCTTGCTTTGAATAATTTCAGCAGCTTTACCGATAGAATAAAGCGGAGATTCTATTGTCCCTTTATTATTATCATTACCAGTATTACAATCTACATAAACAGCTTGTGCAAAAGCAGAATATTGATAAATAAATAATAACAGGATTATAATAAATGTTTTTTTTACAATCGTTTCTTCAAAAAAAGAAAAGCTGTTTCCCATTTTATACCCCACTAAATTATTGTTTAAAATTTAGTCATTAAACTATGTTTAATTTTCAATCAAATAAAGTGAATCATTCATAACGCAGACTCTCAACCGGGTTTACACTTGCTGCTTTAGCTGCCTGAAAAATTACTGTAAGCAGAGCTATTATTAATGCTAATAATCCGGATAGAATAAATATCCCAACATCAATTTGAATCCTATAAATAAAATTATTAAGCCATTTGTTCATTAAATAGTAAACAATAGGAATTGCAATTATATTAGCTGCTGCAATTAGTATAATATATTCACGTATCAGTATAAAGATTGCATTTGTAACAGAAGCTCCCAGTACTTTTCTAATTCCAATTTCTTTCCGGCGGGTTTGGGCTAAAAGTGATACAAGACTAAACAACCCAATGCATGAAACTATCACTGCAAAAAAACAAAATACCAATATAAATGTACCCGTTTGCTTCTCCGATTTATAAAGATTATTATAAGATTGATCCAGAAATGAATAAATAAATGGCTGGTTAGGATTAATTTTCTTCCATTCTTTCTTAAGAAATTCCATCGTAGATACAATATCATTGCCTTTCAGCCTTAGCAGTATGGTCGATGAACTCCATTGACGCAGATAAAAAATAACCGGCGGAACCTGCTCCTTAAAAGATTCGAAATGAATATCTTCAACTACCCCTATGACTTTTTGAGGAACGGAAGTATTATTTATGCCGCTCAATTCGGCTCCAATAGGATTTTTTAAATTTAGCTCTTTAGCTACTGTCTGATTAATGATCACAACTTCATTTGCATCAGTTTTATACCTGCGTGAGAAATCCCTGCCAGCGATAACTTTAGCTTGTAGTGTTTTTAAATAATCGTAGTCAATTGCAATTTGTGCAGTATGAAGCCCGTCTTTTATCTTCTTACCTTTTACCCATGCCTGCGTATAATTATTAAAATTTTCGGAAGGGACATTATCTCCGGCAGTAACGGCAACGACTCCCGGGTATTGACTAACTTCATTCTTAAAATTTTCATAACGGCTGTACATATTTTCATCGTAAGGATTTGTTATTGAAAGTAAATGTTCCTTATTAAATCCAAGATTTTTATTGAGCATGAAGTTTAATTGAGCGAAGATAATAAACACAACAGCAATTAAAGATATTGTAATAATAAATTGTAAACCTGTAACTATCTGTCTAAAGCCGAATTGTGCCTTTGCAAGTTGAAACCTTGATCCGTATGAGCTTCCTTTAAGTCTTGAAAGGAGGTCGGATGTAAAGGCAATAATTGAAGGATATATTATTGATGAAATAGTTGTAAGAAAAAGCAATATTAATATTGAGATTTCTATTTGCCATTGGAACAATGAAGAAAATTTAAACTCTTTACCGGTTAATCCGTTAAACCGGTTCATTAAAAGATCAACGGTTAAAAGTGCAAAAATTAGTGAGATAATCAGATAGGATATTGTTTCAATGAGAAATTGATTGACTAAATTTTTTCTACCGGCACCTAAGAATTTTCTTACTGCAAATTCCTTTTCTCTTACTTTTACATTCACCGTTAAAAGATTTGTGTAATTGAATGATGCCATTATAAGAATTAGTAAGGCTATTATTGCGAAGCCCCTTACATAATTAATATTGCCGTGTGAAACTATTTCCCATTTGGAAGCAGATGAATAAAGGTAAACATCTTTAAGCGGTTCAAGAATAAATTCTGTTTCGAATTCGTTATCTTCTCCAAATTGTTCCGTGAAGATCTTTTTTAATTTCTTTTGAATAAGATCTTTTGATGAGTTTTTATATAAAAGGAAATAAAAGTGAGATCCTTCCATTCTCATATCTGTTAAAAAATTCGGGGAGATAGTTTTGAATGAATTAATTGAGGCGATAATAGATGGCCGCAAGCTTGAGTGTACCGGTATCTCTTTTAAGATTCCTGTAACAGTAAAATCATACTTGTTATGCAGCTTAAGCACTTTACCGATCGGATCGGAATTGCCGAAATATTTTCTTGCCTCAGTTTTTGTTAAAACAATTGAAAACGGTTCAGAAAATACATTTTCAGGATTTCCTTTTTTTAGGGGAAATGTGAGAACTTTAAAAATATCCTGATCGGCAAAATAAACATCCTCCGAAAAAACATTTTCTTTATATGATACAGATAGATTTGGCCAATTGGCAATCCTAAAACCTTTTTCAAATTCAGGAATTTCATTCATTACTATCGGAAATAATGCAGCAGGCATTAATGAAGACTCACTTCCCATTTTCTGATTCCTGAAAACCAGCCGGTAAATCCTGTCTTCATTTTTATTAAATTTGTCATATTGCAATTCGTCAAAAATAAAAAGCAGAATAAACAAGCATCCCGCGATGGCGATTGCCATTCCTGCAATGTTAATTGATGAAAAAGTTCTTTGTTTGAAAAGATTTCTATAAACAATAGTTAGATAATTTTTTAGCATTTTATTTCTTTCTTATTCATATCTCAAACTCTCAACCGGATTTGCATTTGCTGCTTTAATTGCTTGAAAGCTTACAGTAACTAATGTGATTAATAAAGCAATACCACCTGCAAGTGCAAATAACCACCAACTTATGCTAATTTTATATGCAAAGTTACCAAGCCATTTGTTCATTGCATACCATGCAAGAGGGCAGGCGATAATTGTTGATAATAAAATTAATTTTAAGTAATCTTCAAAAAATATTTTTAATATGCTTAAAACCGAAGCACCTAAAGTTTTACGAATTCCAATTTCCTTTGTTCTGTTTTCTATTGTAAATAAAGTCAGTCCATATAATCCAAGGCATGAGATAAAGATAGCAATCAAAGAGAAATATCCGAAAATTTCCCCGGTTTGAATTTCTTTTACATATTGATTATCAATAGTCTTATCGAGAAAGTGATATTCAAATGGCAGATTGGGATTTACTTTTTTCCATATATTCTCGATTGCAGCTATAGCCGCATGCGTTTTGCCGGCGGCTGTTTTTACATAGATAATTCCATTGTATTTAAAAGAAAGCTCTGAATAATTGTTGAGAACCATATAAGCGGTCGGGTCCACTCTATAATGCAATGACCTGAAATTTGTATTTTTAATTACACCGATAATTTTACCCTGTTTATTATTCAATACAAATCTTTTCCTGATCGGATTTTTAAGTTTCATTTGATTGACAGCTTCTTCATTTAATATAAAAGCATCCCGATCAGTGCTCATATCAGGTGAAAAATTCCTTCCTTCTTTCATTTTAACTTCCATCATATTAAAATAATTATAATCAACATAGGAATATCCAATGTTGATATCTGTTTTTCCTTCTTTTCCTTCCCAATATATATTAGTTGTCGATTGCTTGGAATTTGTTAATATTCTGTCTTCTGCCGTAACATTCAGAATTGATGATTGGTTTAATAATTCATTTTTCATAGTGCTATAATCTTGTTGAAACTTCCCTTTAGCGCTGAATGTAAGGATATTCTCTTTATCGAATCCCAGCTTTTTATTCTTAATATAATTCAGCTGATAATAAACAGTTACAGTTCCTACTATTAATATTATAGAAAGAGAGAACTGGAAGACAACCAATATCATTCTAAACATTGAACCTTTCTGACCGTTTCTTAGAATATTTTTCAGTGCATTAACGGGTTTAACTGATGAAAGAAACAATGAAGGATATCCACCCGATAAAAGTGAAACTAAAATAAGCAATGCAGTTATGCCGCTAAAAGAAGTAATATCAAAATAATTTATAGTGAGAGCTTTTCCGGAGACTAAATTGAAAAACGGTAAAAGTATTTCAATTAAAACAACAGCTATAACAAATGAAAGAAGTACTATTATTAAAGATTCACCGAAAAACTGTCTCACAACATGCAAACGGCTGGAACCCAATATCTTTCGTAACCCGATTTCTTTCGATCTTTTTAACACCCTGGCAGTTGAAAGATTGATGTAATTAATGCAGGCAATTAGTATCAGGAATAAAGCTATCGCAGAAAAAATGTAGATATATTTTTTATCTCCAATTCCAGGTAAATCATATGCAAAATCAGTATTTAAATGAATATCTGTCAAAGGCTGAAGAAAAAGTTTCCTGTTAAATCCTGAAATCTGCTTTGACATTATACCTGCTATTTGTTTGTTTAATTTTTCTATATCTGTTCTGCCTTTAATCTGAATAAATGTATTAAAACCTGCACTAGACCAATCATCTATTGGAAATCCGACATATTTCAATAGCTGTGAATTAGCAGGTATGTTTTTAATTACAGCAGATACTATCAATGGATCTTTTGCATCAACCAAAAGAGTTTTGCCAACCGGATTTTTATTTCCGAAGAATTTTTTTGCAGTACTTTCAGTAATTACTATTTCGTTAAGATTTGACAGTGCAGTTTTAGGGCTGCCCCGGAAAAAACTGAATGAAAACATTTTAAAAAAGTCCGGATCTGCAAAAGCACCTTTTTCTATTTTGAGGATTTTATCATGATATTTAAATACTGATCCTTCATAGGGCATATATCTTGCTGCATTTACAATATCAGGGAAATTAGTTTTCATGTAGTCAGCTAGCGGGCCACAGGTTACTGCCATTTTTCCAATCACACCGTCATCGCCGACAACCCGGTAAATTTGATCTGCATTTTTATGAAAGCAATCAAAACTTAATTCATTTGCTATCCATAGCATAATTAATATAAATGAAGCTATTCCTATTGAAAGTCCAAGAATATTAATTAAGGAATAAGTTTTGTTTCTCTTAAGGTTTCTTGTAAATATTTTAAAATAATTTTTCAGCATTAATTTTCTCCGTTTTATTCATAATGCAGACTTTCAACCGGGTTCGCGACAGCTGCTTTTATTGTAATCAGGCCAATGGTAAACAAAGTAATAATCAAAGTGAGGGAGCCTGCGATAAAAAAAGTTATAAGGCTTATATCTATATGATAAGTATAAGACTGGAGCCATTTTGTCATTGTAAACCATGCAGCCGGCCATGCTATAATGTTAGCAATGATTAACCATTTTGTAAAACTACTTGATAAAAGGGAAAGGATATTTATTACTGAGGCGCCTAATACTTTCCTTATTCCGATTTCTTTTGTCCGTTGTTCAGTCATGAATAATGCTAATCCAAACAATCCGAGAATTGTTACAAAGAGCGCTAAAGAAGTAAAGACTCCGAATATATCAGCAAGCCTCTCTTCAGATTGATAAAGATTATTATATGTATCGTCAAGAAATTGATATTCAAAAGGATATTCGGGATTAAATTTTTCCCAGGTGCTTTTAATAGCATTTATAGTTTTGGGAACTTCTCCTGGTTTAATCGAAATATAAATTACTCCGAATAAATTCATTACATCATCAGCAAAATTATTTGTGAGATGGAAAATCATTGGTCTGATAGGTTCTTTTAGGGATTTAAAATTAGCATCTTTAACTACACCTATTATGAATCCGTC
>Ga0315554_1001113_pt1 | contig 15946 bp, 10 predicted proteins | sample SalMarSW160370MG_FD_202114 | JGI IMG/M metagenome (GOLD analysis project Ga0315554, IMG submission 202114) | Salt marsh sediment microbial communities from the Plum Island Ecosystem LTER, Massachusetts, United States - Salt Marsh Sediment SW1603-70 ... | reverse complement strand
TGCCTCGAATAAAGAAAGCGATAAAAAATGACCAAAACAAATAAGACCACATCACCAAAAAAGTGTTACCCATGTGCCCGGTCTATTGTGTAACCTATGTTACCGGTTGTACCTGATCGTAATAAAAAGGCCGGCAGATGTGAGCGTCTGCCGGTCACGGCACAAGGGCTTACACCATGTTAAGGCCAGATTGCGACCATTTTCTTGAGCGCTCAGCGCACTGTTCCGCCACGAATAACTCACCCTGATATACCACATTGAATCCCTTCTCCACCAAGTATAACAACCTGTCCAGGTCTATGATCGACCTGCAGATATCGCTATCAGCAGAGTGTCTCGCAACCGCCTCGAACTCATCCGGACTACTTACACTCTTGCCCGCCTCGCTTCGGGGATAAGCGTTGCGCGAGTACTTGTCGGAAAAGTAGTAACCGGCGTATCTTTCCTTACTTCTAATCCATCCGTAGAACCGGTTTTTAAATCTGAAGAATCGATTCATGTAACTGAAACGTTTGATTATCGATATGTTACCACCGATGTTGTCGTGGCAGCAGGTTCGGCACATCAGATACTTCGCCCGGGAACGTATGGCATAGTCCATAGCCGCATCCGTGACTGAGCCACACGCCCCGAAGAAAACCACTGCCGTTGGTTGTACCTCCAACTGAGTATTGAAGATATCATCTTTCATAAAAGAGTAATTTGGGGGAAGCGTGCGCCGCTTTACGAGCCGATAGAACCTGTCCCAATCCGGATTGATATCCGTGCCAATGACCTTGATATTCGGGAGCCGCGCCGCAAGGTCACATGCATCCCGACCGAAGACGCACGCCGGATTAACAATTGTCATGTTGCCGGATTCGTGATCGGCAAGCTCCTGGACGATTATATTCCGGAGGTAAGCATCCCGTCGACCTCGAAAGAATTGTCCCCGGACTGAGGTATAGGGGAAATACTGTTTCGGAAAGCCGGGAAATCTCTTATCGCATAATGCCGTCAGTGAACTGGTATGCTGGTTGATTCCTCTGCATTCAGCGTCCGGTTGAATGATGTGTCCTTTTCGAAACAAGTCGAGCAGTCCGTCGAGAGCAGCCAAGGGCAGTTCGCCATAAACATCTGTCACGATTCATTCTCCATCCCAGTCAATCAGAGCATCATATAAGTTGACCCCGGAATTGTAATATTTCGATATACGTCTTTTCACATCTGAAGTTACATGTTTGCCGGTATGAATGGCCGAGCGGCCCATCATTTATGATGGATTATTCGCGCGGGTGCCCTACAGCTTTGCTGTGGGATTAGTGCTATTTCTTCGGCTGCCGCTCTTCGAAATAGATTTTACTGTCCGGATAATCTATCAATAAGTTATAGCGTGTCAAAATCTCCGCACCCAAAAGTCCTTCAACACCGCCGATCTCCGTGAATCCCTCGGGTCGAGGAGCGATATAGACCTCCGGATGAGACACGAATACACCGTCGAATTTCAACGAATCGGCGCTGCCCGCCTTGATGGAGCGATGTCCGCCGATGCCGAAAGATTCCATATCGGCCGGATCAAAGCGGAGGTCATCGGCCAGCTTGTAAAACCACCGGTAATTGCTATACAGGAAAAGCTCAAAGTTTGCGCCCAGATCGATAATCATCCTGATCGGCCGGCCGTCAAGGCTCATCTCTTTCCCCGCCGCGTGATGTGACAAATCGATCGACACCGGTGTCCCCGCTCCGGCGACGTCGGCCGAATCATCGGCATAAAGCACGATTCGTTTTTTATCGAAATCGATTCGCATGGGGAAATCCATGAAGAAATCGTATCCCAGCAATCCATCGATCGACCGGAAAAGGTCCCCGGTTTCCTCGTTCCCGTATAACACCTCGAGCCGACTCGGATACCAGACCAGTTCCCCCATCTCAATGGAATCGACAGGAGCGAATTTAAACACAACGTCTCCGGCAATTCCGTTCGTACTGGTGCTGCCTATTGTTTCGAGCGCTAATTTTTTGGCCAACTTCTGCGTAATCAGGCAACCGCTGGCCCCGGTATCGAGGAGGAAATGGCATTTCTTCGTACCATTGATACGCGCCGCCACGATGACCCACGACTTTTTCATCTTGAATTTGACGAGCGCCGAATCGTTCCCTCCGATAAAGCGGTATCGGCTTTTGGCAAGTTTCGGGTCCGGCATCGAAAAAATGGAATCGGGAATCGCTTCGTTGATCTTTATGTCTGTTATTTTATAAACCAACGAATGCCCGGTGCCCACCAATTCCGAGCGATGCTGAAAGGCTCTCTCAACTCCGGCGACCTTCCTGAAGTCGAACCGAAAGGAGAGAACCTGATGCCTGGGGTTGAAATATCGGATACAGTCCATTCGCCCTGATTCGGCGTCGATATATGCGTGCGTCGAATCTCCGAACCGGGGAAACATGGCCAGTTGATAATGCTTTCTTCCATCTATAACCGTATCATGGCGCAATTCATAGTGGCCGTAGATTTTTTGGTCGAGAAGGTATAAATAACCGTCGAAGTACAGGTCGCTGAATATCGACGCGCTGTCCTCGGAGTCGCCCGTCGTTGCCGAGCCCGAATTTTTGCGGACCCAAAGAGTATCACCATCGTTGCCGATCGCCCACGACCCAAAACCCATGTCAACATGCTGATAGGCGTGGTCGGGAAATATATAGGAGCACTCCAACTGTCCCTTGTCACCTCATCTTTCATGGAAATGGATTTTATGGCGGCGATCGAATCCAGATCGCCGACGGCGCGTTGATGGAGGGCGATGATGGAATCCAGCTTGGCCGATGATGTCTGCGAAGACGCAATCGGGCATAGGAAAAATATACTCAGGGTTGTCAGTACGAATCCCCGCGACATGTTTCTGCGGGGACAATATTTAAATGTGTACTCCGAATGACGAAGCATGCGGCGAAATATCATAGCTACCTCCCAATATCCAAACAATATTGGAATAGTCATGAAATGTCAACCCCAAATCTGCCCGCGGAACCGATTTTAAGTCCGGGTGGCCCACAGCTTTGCTGCGGGCTTGGTTTGATCCCCAAAAGAAAGCCGGCAGACGAGGGCGCCTGCCAGCCACAAAATAATCGCCGCGGGTGGCCCATCATTTATGATGGGTTATTTCCCCTGCTGCTTCTCATCATATCGAGGGAAACGTTCTCTGGAGAGCAATAGGCCGTTGTCGCCGCCCATGAATATCTTCTGCCCGGTCACGAAGACGGCACGTAGATTGTCATTATATCCGCAGTTTTCCACGTTGTGCCGGTCGCCGCTGTCATAGAAATACATCACCAAACCATCCTGGCCCACCGCGACGCCGGAGAATTTGTCGAACATCTCCACGGCGTAAAGATTCTTGGTGATATCGACCGGAACCTCTTCCCAATTTCTTCCATGATCGACCGATCGGGCAAACAGCCCCTTGTACCCTACCATGAAACCCCAATCATCGATAAAATCGAAATTGAACCCCAGCCGATTGCCCTCATAACCGCCCTTGAAATATCGGAGGCCGTTGTTGATGGAATGGAACGCTTTTTTGGCGGCGAGCAAATAGACTTTCCTGGGCGGATAAATAGCCAAATCGGTGTATCCGTTGCCCAGGCGATACCCGTGCTTTTTCCACGTCTTGCCGTAGTCGCGGCTTTCGAACACCACTCCCACCGATTTGGACATGCTGTTTTGATCGTTGCCGCAAATGATAATTGAACTGTCATTGGTGATGCCGACACCGACGAGGTCGTATTTGATGTTCAGGGAGATGTCCTGCCAGGTGGCGCCGCCATTGGTCGATTTCATCAACAGTCCGCGTTCACCCACGAGATACCCCTGCCGTCCCTCAATACAGATATCGTGGATACTGCGGGATGTCGGTTCGGTCATCCGCCACGTCTTGCCGCCGTCGAACGTGCCGAGCACCTGCCCGGCCGAAGTTGCGGCCCAGCCCAGCTGATCGTTCATAAAATAGATCTGATTGATCGTCGCCGTGGTCGGAATATCTATTTTGGTATAGTCGGCGGCCAGGACGCTCCCGGCCAGAAGAATCAGCAGCACCGGTATCAGATGTTTCATGACAACTCCATTTTACGCTTGATAACCAAATCGCTCATCGTTACCATTTAACAGCAATGTACAACCGAAACGCGGGCCTGTCAAATGGCGACCGGCGCATCGACCGGACGGTTCAAACCTTGCGGTACGGCTGCTTATGATATTATACTCTCGGTATCGGCAGGAGAGCCATATCTTTTGCATGACGGAAAGGACGCAATGATTCGCTTCGATGATGTCGAATTCGTTTACGGCGGCCAACCCATATTTTCGGGGCTGTCCTTTCATCTGGAACGAGGCAAGTACCTGGTACTCTCCGGCCCCACCCGGTCGGGCAAAACCACCATCGTGCAACTAATCGCCGGGTTGATCCTGCCGGCGTCGGGAGAGGTCGCCGTCGGTGGCGAATCGACCCACACCGTTATTCATTCCCGCAAGCGTCTGCGCGAAATGCGCCGCAGAATTGGCGGTGTCGGCGGCATCTATTCGCTGCTGACCGATCGGACAATTCTGGAAAACGTCGGTCTTTCCTCCGAAATCGCCGGATTGCCCTCCCGGATCGCCCGAAAAAACGCTCTTGAAGCCTGCGCCAAATACCGGCTGACCCATGTCATCTCCCGGTATCCCGACCGGGTTTCCGAAGTTGAACGCCGCACGGCGTTGATGGCCCGGGCCGAAGCCGCTCGAAAAGACCTTATTGTCGCCGATTCCCCTACCGACGGCCTTGATCAGCAATCGGCCGCTTACATTCACGAGCGCTTGGCCGCCTTGCGCCTGGCGGGCATTACCATCCTGTATCTGACCTCCGGGGAGGGGCCGGAAAACGGACCCGATGAATATCTGCGGCTCAGTCGGGGAAGGGCCGAACCATGATACGCGCCGGTCGATTCTTACGGCAGATAAGCCGTCATATGAGGCGGGAAAAGCGTCTTTCCCTGGGGTCGTTTCTGGTGCTGGCGATTGTGTTGGTGCTGGTCGATCTTTTCTGGATCGCCTCGGGTACAATCAATAACGAATACCGGAAACTGCTCACGAACGTCCGTATGGAGGTCTTTTTGTCCGACACCATCCCCGATTCGGTGCTGACTGTGGTAAAAGACGCTCTGGCGTCATTCGAAGGCGTATCGTCGATCGACTATATTTCCAAGGACGAGGCCGCCCGCCAATTGCAGAGCCAATTCGGGTCAGGGATACTCGATGGGCTCGACGAAAATCCGTTGCCGCGCTCATTTGTCCTGCATTTCAACCATCTCTTGCACCTCGGGGATCTGGACGCCATGGAATCCCGCCTGCAGCGCCTGGAAGGGGTCGACGGTGTCGAATTCGGCCGGCCCTGGATTCAAAAGATCGAGCACAGCGGAAAATTGCTGCGGCGGATCGGAATCATCGTCGGCACGCTTATTCTCTTCGTCGTGCTCCTGACGATGGCCAATACCAATCGCCTGACGGCCCGATCCAAATCGCGGGATTTTTTCCAGCTCAAACTTCTGGGCGCCGGACCGTCCTATGTGCTGTATCCGTTTCTGGCGGAGGGGTTTCTGTCGGCGTTCATCGCCGCCGCGCTGGGATGGGTGCTGGTCTATTATCTCGCCGATCAGGTGAGTTTCACGACCTTTGTGCTAGTGTTCCCCAATATACCGGATATCGTCATCTATTCGCTGGTGGCCGGTCTGACCGGCATGATCGGGGCCTATCTTGGCATCAGGAGGTTACTGATTTCATGATTGCCGCACGGCCGATACTACTGATGCTCATATGCATAATCACGGCGGCCGCTCTGTCGGCTGATGACGCTGACAAACTCCGTACCAACAAGCAGGAGTTGGACCGCATCAAGAAACAGCTAACCGACACCAAGCAGACAATTGACAGTCTTAATGAAGCCGAAGCCGACATACAGAAGACCATTTCGGGATACGGAGAACGAGTCGATCTCAACCGCAAGCTCGTTTCCAATATGGAGAAGAAACTGAAAGGCGTCCGCAAAGCGCGGGAAAGCGCCTCCGAAGTCCTGGCAAATACCGAACAGCGCCTTCGCCAGAAGCGGGCAGCGTATATCGGCGTGTTAGTGGATTATTATCGGCACCAAAAGACGGACACCGAATTCGATCCCTGGGACTACGAGCGGGTCATGGCGCAAGGCCGCCTGGTCCATTACCTGGCCTCCATCTCCGGCCGCACCACCCATGAAATAGTCCGGGCCGACGATTCGGTGCGGCTCTTGACGCAGCACGTCGACAGCCTGGAGCAGACCGGCGCCGATCTGGACCGGCAGCGCCGTCAGAAAAAGGCCAAAATAAACCTCGATCTGACGTTGAAACAGAAAGAAGAAACCAATCTCGGCAGTGTCCGCCGCCAGACCGATCTCATGCAGGATCGGCTGGTGTCTCTCTCGGCCACCGCTCAGCAGATGGAGGAAATCATCGCCGAGCTGGAACGAAACCAGGAAAAACGCCGTCAGGAACACGGTCCGGAAGAAAGGTTCCGGTCGGGTTCGTTCTCGCTGTCAAAAGGCTCGTTGCGGCCGCCTGTCAAAGGCAAAATCGTCTCTTCGTTCGGCTGGAAAAAAGATAAGATCACGAACCTGTCGTCATTCTCACCCGGCATCGACATTCAACCGTCTCCCGGCCACAAGAATATTATTTCCTGCGCCCCGGGGAGAGTTGTCTATGTCGGGACTCTGCGCGGGTACAATAAATTCGTGATTCTGGAGCACGACGACGGATATTATACTACTTACGCCGGTTTATCCAATGTCGCCGTGGAACTGGACGATCTGGTGAACAGTGGCGATCTGCTCGGCGTCCGGGGGGATGGCAACGTGCACTTCGAAATCCGTAAGGGGCGGGAACATCTCGATCCGGTAATGTGGCTGGATTTAAATGGATTTTAATTCGCTGGTAAATCAGAACCACGTTCGGCAGATTCTGACCCGAACCGCCGACCGCGATCAACTGCCCAACAGCTATCTGTTCTGCGGCCCGGAGGGAGTCGGCAAATGGGTGGCGGCCCTGGCTTTGACGGCGTATCTCAACTGCGCCGACAAGAAAGACGGCGATAGCTGCGGCGCCTGTCCCGCCTGCCGGCAGATTCAAAAACTTCAGTACCCCAATCTCCATATCGCCATCCCTACGCCGCCGTCGAAATCCGACAAGGAGGAATTGGAGAATTATTGGGAAATTCTCAAACAGAAAATTGCGGAGCCATATTCGCTCATTACCGGACGACGGCAGATGTCCATCCCCGTGGCGACCGTCCGCGAAATGCGCCGGAACCTGGCTCAGAAGGCGCCCCTGGCCGGAAAGCGAGTCGTGATTATCGAGCAGATGGACCGTATGATGATGACCTCGGCGGATGCTCTGCTGAAACTGGTCGAGGAACCGCCCGCCAAGACACTCATCATCATCACGACCTCACATGCCGAAAAACTCCTGCCGACTATCGTTTCCCGCTGTCGTCAGGTTCGCTTCGCGCATCTGCCCGAGGAAAAAATCGCCGGCCATCTTGCCGAATACGCCGGTCTCAGCGAAACCAAGGCGACCCTGCTGGCGCGGCTGGCGCGGGGATCGTTGGGACAGGCGCTGTATCTCGCCGCCGGCGACCACGAGCAGGATCGGGAAGTGGCCAAACTCATATTCAAGGGTATGTTTCATGCCCGGGCGATCGATCTCATCGCCGAAGCCGCCGACATCCTGCCATACAACGACAGATTCCGCCTCAATTGCATCATCGGCTTCTGGCAAACGCTGTTCCGCGACATCATCGTTCTCAAGAACGGCGAACAATCCCGCCTCCTTGTCAATGTCGATTTCATCGGTGAATTGGAGAAAATCGCCGCCCGCGAGATCCGGCAGGAAAGTCTTCTCGATCTTCCCGCTTTTCTCGGTTCGGTGATTGACGACATCAATCTCAATGTCGATACCTACTCCGCCGTCGGCGGGCTGATTATCGATATCCGGCGCCGGCTCGGGCTGGACAGCCAAAACCACTGATCCATTATCCCCGATTTCCGAATAGAAACGGACGCCGAAGCGCCCGTTTGATTCATCATGTACGACCGATCTGCTTTATCCGCCGCTTTCCGGCGTCGCAGGAGGGAGGGCCGGTTGCTGCGATGGCTTGATCTGAACCGGCGGTGTCGAAGGCATCGACGTCGGTGGCTGCTGTTGCAGCAACATCTGGGCGTTGCGGATAACGTCGTTGGCGATCGGATTGTCCTGGTGATACTGCTTGTACTCCTGCGCGACCTGCAGCATCTCATTCGGCCGTCGCTCCGATGCATATAGCGTCAGGAGGGTCCGGAAGGTGTTCTCGCTGTCCATGTTGATATCCCAGGCCGTCAGAAGATTCTCCTCGGCCTTGGCGTTGTCGCCGAGGATATAATAGGTCGTCCCGAGGAATTGGTAGAAGAATATGTTATTCGGATTCATATCGCGGAATCCGTGCAGGTAGGTCAGGAGCTCATTGACAGCTTCCTCGGCCTTGGCCGTGTCGCCCTCCGCAAGATACATATCCCGCTGCGATACCCGCGACCGCCAGTACGAGGGGATGGCCTCGCAGATACGATTGAGCAGCGAGTCGGCCATGGCGGAATCGGGCGAATGCGATACATACATATGAAAATCGAGCATCTTCTCGGGATACGTGAGCGCGATTCCGGTGGCGTTCTCATTTTGCTCGACGATCGTATCCGAAAGGTTGGTGTATTTGTAAACCTGGAAGAAAAGACTATCGCTCCGCGGGATATTATACGCCATCTTAGCGGTATCTGGCGTCAGCTTGACGATGATCCCCTCGCGATATAGCCGATCGGTCAGTTTCAATGGAGATTCCCGGACATTGCCGGATACAGACGAGAAGTAAATCGGGTATTCCCACTTGTTGGTCAGGATGATGTTTTCCATCATCAAAGTCGCGACCTTGAGCGCCTGCCCCTGATACAGGGTCGGGAAAAGATACGTGGCGTGTTTGCGGACAACGTCGTAGAACGGTTTCTTGGGTCGGGCAATCTCCTGGCCCTGAATGACCGTATCCTGCCACAGAATCTGATCATCGGTCAGCGAAATCGGCACGCGGGCGACAATACCGGGCGGCAAGCTCCTTTTTTTGGCCAGCGAATCGATATAATTCCGGACTTTTTTATCGGCTTCCACATTGATGAAATCCGTTTTCTGCACCAGTCGTCCGGTCTTGCTCATATCAAACGAAGCGTCGGCGGCTTTAGCCAGCGAATCAAGATTGTATCCGGCATTGACCGCCGACAGGAAATCGAGATTACTCAACTGCCACGTATACCAGTCGGTATTAAGGAGGGAGAAATTGACGACCCGCACGTCTTTTCGGAAATTGTAGGCCTCCTGGATACACCAGACCGGGAAAGTATCGTTGTCGCCGGACGTAAAGAGGATGGCGTTGGGCTCGCAGGAGCTCAGCAGATTATAGGCATAGCTATAAGCCATATAATTGTGCGATCGGTCGTTGGAGAAATAATTGGCGTGGGCGGGGATAATCGGTGTCAGCACCAGAATCGAGGCCGCGATAACCGCCATCCGGCTCTTCTTCTCGCCCATCTTGCTTGTCCCCGTTCGCACCAGTTCCATAATGCCGCCCATGCCCAAACCGATGGCCATCCCGAAAATTATAAAGGCGGGCGTGAAGAAATAGTCTCGGTCGCGGACTTCCTGATAGGCGTCGCCCGTATTCGGATTGTATTTGGTCCCGTCGGCGAAATTCATATACAAGACAAGCCCCACCGATGAGACCAGGAAAAATACAATGAAGATATAACCCCACGACGGTTTCCGGATCGCCATCACGATCATGCCCAGAACGCCGATGATGAAGAAAAGCGGAAACAGCGGCTTCGACGAGTACTGGTCTTTGAAAAAGCGTAAAAATCCCATGCGGGCATGGTCGCCGAACTGGTTTTCCCACGAGCCACGGCGATCGAACATCCGCTCCGTCATCGAGATATTCCCGTATTGCTTCCGGTCAAGGAAATTGACAAAAGTCGTGAAACTTCTCGACGGCGTATTCTCGTCGATAATGGGATGCCGCGTCGAGCGCACCGGAATGAAGATATGCACGGAAAAGCCGATAGTTCCGGCAATCATAATCAGCACTGCCAGCCGCCAGAGCTCCTTGCGGGTGGCGAAAAAGACCAGGGTCGCGATAACCGTCCAGATTATCAACCCCGCCAAAAACGGGTAAAACCCGATCATGATCGGCGATAGGGCCGCGAACGAAAGCAACACGGGCCAGTGAATCTTATTGCGGAGATAAAAGAGAACCCCGACGAATGCGATGGCGCTCAGTCCCAGAAAAATTTTGTAATTGGCATAGCTGCCGGTTAAAACCATTATCAGCAAGAGTTCGAATATGAAGAACCCGGCGATGACGCCCCAGTCATTATGCGTGGCGTCACGTTTGAGACTGAAGAAAACGGCGACGAACGGCACCACCAGGAATACCGTCAGGTGGATGCCGACCGACAACATGGCCAGAAAAGCCACCAGAAGCACGATCCGCTGACCTTGCGGGCGGTACCGGTAGTCGAACCATTTCAGGCCCAGCCAGAACATGGCCATCATCAGCAGCATGGAAAGACCGTACACTTCGGCCTCGACCGCGTTGTTCCAGTTGGTCTCGCCGAAGGCCATAAACAAGGCCCCGGTGATCCCGGCCACGTACGCGATCAGCCGTCCCAGACGATAATTCTTCATTCCGTCGTACCAGCTGGAGACGAGGCGTACAATCACCAGATAGGTGAACATGGCGGAAAACGTGGAGGAGACGACGGAAACGAAATTAACGCGGAAGGCGACATTGGACCCCAGGTGCAGCAGGTCGAAAACGCGCCCGACCAGGACAAACAGGGGCGATCCCGGGGGGTGAGGATTGCCGAGGATATGAGCGCAGGCGATGAACTCCCCGCAGTCCCAGTAACTCAGGGTCGGCGCGACTGTCAGACGATAGATGATGAAGCTGATTATGGCAACGAGTGCGGCCAAGAGGGCATTGGTCTTGTCGAATTCCTTCTTCTGTCCGGCGGCGGATTGATCCACAGCGGCCTCCTAAAGTAAAGCTATTCGTCGGTCGATATTTATACAAGCGGTGCCGACGTTCTTTCCAAAATAACGGATAAATATATGGATTCGTTGGCATTACACAAGCATTTTCGAAGCAAATCGCCGTAGCCGGCGATTGCTTGCGGAGGTAGCGGATGTTAGTCTGGAGCGCAATTCTGTTTCTGCTGGGTGTGGCGGCATTTTTGGATGCCCTGTTCAACTATGGCGAGATTTTTCGCAAAATAAACTCGGTTCTTTTTCTGCTGATTTCGCTGGCCATTCTGGTCCGTACGACGACCAAAATGAAAAACGCCCAAATCGAGCAATACGAGCAGAAGGTCGAGGAATTGGAACAAAAGGTCAACAACCTGAGCCGTCCCAAAGAAAAATCGCTGTACTGATTTTTCGGTCCGAGCAATAAAAGGGGGTTAAATGCGGCCGTCCGGTGTTTCCCGCCGGACGATGTCGCGAATTTCGGCGGTGAACGGATACGTCGGATATTTCTCGAGCAAATCCCGGTACATTTTCAACGCTTGTTCCTGCGTGTCGGATGACTGCAGGTAAATGTCCGCTTTCAGCTTCAATCCGTAGGGAAGAAAATACGATTCCGGGTATTGGGCCTGAAGGCTATCGACTGCGTCCGCGGCCGCCTGATACTGTTTCTGATCCTTGTACAATTCCGCCAGATGCACATAGGAAATCGGGGCCAGCGAGGGGATACCCACGCGGCAAATTTTCGTCAGATAAAATTCCAGCGAATCGGTTTCCTTGATGTAGCGGAAATACTCCGCCGATGCGAATAAGTCGGTCTGCTTGGGCGCATCATCGAGCGTTTCGCTGATGATCAGCGAATACTGGATGGCGTCATTGACGTAGAATCCGCGTGGATACCGGCTGATAATATGCCGGAAACGGGTTGCAGCATCCTTGAAATTCCCCTTGAAAAGGGAAATTTCGGCCTGTGCGAATTCGGTTTGCTCCGCCACGTCGGGCGGAAGCTCCAGTTTCATCAGGGAGGAATATAGGCTGTCGGCGAGATCGAGGTTATGCTCTCGGATGGCGATATCAGCCAGGGCCTGTTGCGCCTGAATCGCATACGGCCCACCGGGAACCGCCTGAATAACCTCATTCAGATATTCTTTGGCCTTGCTCATATCCCCCAAGTGATCTTTGTAGAGCAGGCCGATGTTCAGATTCGCTTCGGCCCGGTGCGCCGGGCGAATAAAATCTCCGGCAATCGACTGATACGCCGCCAGGGCGTCGTCGTAGCGGCCGGTAGCGATATCGGCCTCGGCGACCACGAATTGAACGCCGTTTTTCAATGGCGACCGTTCATGGTACCGCGCAAAATAATCCCAGGCCCTGAGAGTGTAATCATATTTTTTGCGGCGGTTGCATTCCTGCATGAAATACAAGATATCGACCCCGCTTCCCGGTTCGAGGCTGTCCCGGCCCAGAAAATACGCGAAGGCGTCATCGAATTTATCCTGTTCCATCAAGAGCTGACCGTAGATATTTTGCAGACGTTTGTTTTCCTTCCGGGCGGCGATCTGTCCGGCCAGGACAGCCATCACCGTATCCACCGATTCCGGATATCGCATAAGCGAGATCAACTGTTCCTCGCCGGTCTTGGCAGCGATGGAGTCTTTTTCCATGTATGCCAGATATTCCACGGCGGCGGCTCCGAACTGCCGTTGCGCCGCCAGCGCGTCACCCATGTGATCGGCGAGGAAATGCGGATCACCGGTGAGCACGCGCGCCGAATCGATCAGGTTCTGTTCCGTGTCGTAATGACCGAATTTGTGATAAATATCGGCGATCGCCGAATACGCTCGCTCTTTGTCGTCGGAGCTTTCGATCGCTTTATAAAAGTAAGGCGCGGCGGAATCGGGAAAACCCGATAGGATGTACGCCCGGCCCAAATCTCGATAGAGGGCGAACCCGGGCGGCTGGACTTCCGCGCGGCGCTGCAAAAAGAGAATCAGCTTGCTGTAATTTTTCGATTGCTCATAGCAGGTGGTCAAAAGCTGCAAAAGCGCCGGCGTCGGCGGGCTTTTCTCCATGATCGATTCCAACAGATCGGCGGCCCGGCCGTAATCGCCGAGCCGCATCAGCCGCTCAGCCTTATCCATGTCATTGGCGTCGGTAATCGGTTGGGGGCTCAGGACTTGGAACGAATCCCCCGGGGTTTGGTCGGGCAGCACCCCTTGAGCCGTCAGCGGGGCGGCCGTCCCAAGAATCGCCAGCAGCAAAATGAGGCCAAAGACCTTACTTGTCATTGTCGGTCTGTCCCATATTGGATATGGCCTTGAAATACGCCTTGATCTGCTGCTCGTACTGGCGGGGATATCCTTCCTGCAGATACCGGTTCAGCCGATCCTGCAGCGATTCCGATTTTTCGAGACCGTTGTCGTCCAGCGGCCCGGGCGATGCGCGCAGGATGTCCTCGGCCGTCACGGCCTGTCGTTCGCGGGTATAATCGCGGCGGTTGAGCGATTTCTGTACGTCGAGCATGCGCGAGTATATTTTCAGTTGACGATTAATTAGTTCCTCACCGGCCTGGCCGTCGTTGAGCATCTCCTGGATTTCCTTGGCATCGTTGGCCAAAGCGTCCAGTCGCCCCAGGATTTCACGGCGGTCGCCGAATTCCGCCTGCAATTCCTGCAAAGATTTCTGAACCGTGCCCTGCTCTCCGGCCAATCGCTTCAGAGCTTCGCGCTGACTATCTCCGAGCTTATCTCCCGGGTTGGGGCATTGCGATTTCGTCGCCTGATTGATCTGGCTCTGCTTCTGGCACATTGACTGCATCTTCATGCCGGGTTTGTCGCAGCTGCCGCCTTTATTGCATTGCTTCTGCTGATCCAGCCCGTCGAGGAGTTTGATCGAGGCCCGGTTGATATTGTACATGGCGTCGCGCTGCTGGGTCAGCGACGCCCGGCCCCGCCGGTCGCCGAGATTCTTGCAGGCGCCCGCCATCTCCCGCTGGCTCTGCTCCAGATAGGTGCGGATTTCCGCGGCCATAAACGGCGATTGCTTCGATATCTCATCGACCCGCTGTTTTAATGCTTCGACGGCGTCGCGCAGAATCTGCTGCTCCGAGGCCAGCTTGCCGATCGCCTCGCTGTCGTATGATTCGTCCTGAGAGGCGTTGTGTAAATCCTCCTGCTTCTCCGAAAGATAATTGGCGTCGTCGATCGCCTTACGGATATCGTCGGCCAATTGCTGGCCCTCACTGTCCGAGAGCGAAGCCATCAACTCGCCCATCTCATCCACCATGGAAAAGAGTTTCTTCGAAGCTTCCTGACCCTGAGTGAGTGCCGGTTCCTGCTCGGTCTTATTCAAGGACTGCTCCATCTGCTGCATATTCTGGCCGGCTTGGTTCTCCTTGACCGCGTCGGCGAACCGATTGTGCCCTTCGGAATCTTTGAAAGGGGAATCTTTCAGCAGTTCTTTGAGCTTATCCGCCTCCTTCTTGAGTGCGTCCATCTCCTTCTGAAGCTGCTGTTCGCGGTGCGCCAAGAGGGGGCTGTTTTCCTTGGTCAGATTTTCATCGGTGTCGACATTGACCCGGTTTTGTTCAAGGAGCATCTCCTGCGCCATCTTCAGCATGGCCGTCATTTTCTGCTGAATCTGCATACGCTTGAGAAGATCGATGCTCCGTTCCAGCCGTTTGAGCATCTCCTCCTGGCTGAGTTGGAAGTCCTTCATGGCCTGTTCGAGCTCTTCCTGGCTCATGTTCTTGAGCGCCTCATTCAGCTTCTTCATGGTCTCTTTCATTTCCGGCGTGGCCACTTCGTTGAACAGCTTCTGCAGTTCCGTCATTTTTTCCAGAAGTTGCTGCGAAACGAGATCGTTCTTCTGGAGCTTCTTGATCGATTCGTCCATATCCTTGGACATCTTTTCCAACTGATCGGCGGTCGATTGCTGCTTGTCGACGATATTTTCCAAATCCTTCTTCTGCTGCCAATCGAGTTTATTGGAGGCGCGGATTTCATCGGCCATCTGCTTTAACCGGTCGGCCATTTCTCGCTGTTCATGGAGAATCTTTTCCGCCTCGAATACACGGCCTTCCTGAGCGGTTTCCGTTTGCGAAACGATCTCGTCAATCGATGGCAAGCGCGCCGCATAAACACGGGTGCTGGTGATTTTTGGCCCTGAGACTTTGTCGTTGTCGGCCAGTTCGAAATGATAAAGAATATAATCCGACGGCATCAGCCCGAACGGTTCCAGATCCCAGTTGAAACTCACCTGACCCTCGTTTTCGATCTTATCCGAAAAGTTGACCACCGCCACGCGTTCCGGCCCCTTCCGGCCGCCCGCCACTACCTGATATTTGAGCACCAGCGAACTGAAACCGAAATCGTCGGAGATATTCAACTGAAACGGAATGTACATCGATTGATCAAGGTTGACGTCGAAGCCGGGGTAGAGGACGTCGATGATCGGATATTCGTCGGGGACGGCCGTGACCATGTATTCGATCGGATCGGGATTCTCCTCGCCCTGCTGATCGAGCAGCCGGATATGATAGGAAAAATCCTTATCGATGACGAAATTGGTTGAACCGGATTTGCCCGAAAAATCTACTTTCTGCTGAATGGAATCGTCGATTATCAGATATCCTTCCCGCACCTCACGATTTGCCATAATGTCGACCGTGGCGCGGCTGCCGACCAGAGCGGCAAACGAGCCGTCGTTTTCATCCATCGTCGTCGGTTCCAGGCGGGTATACGACGGATACGTGACCGTCACTTTCAACCCGGTGACGCGGGGGCGTTCCACGATATTCACGGCATAGATATCAGACTTG
>Ga0315554_1001107_pt1 | contig 15973 bp, 13 predicted proteins | sample SalMarSW160370MG_FD_202114 | JGI IMG/M metagenome (GOLD analysis project Ga0315554, IMG submission 202114) | Salt marsh sediment microbial communities from the Plum Island Ecosystem LTER, Massachusetts, United States - Salt Marsh Sediment SW1603-70 ... | reverse complement strand
ACTGCGCCGGTGTTATCATGTGTCATTACATAAGCCGGGCGGATAGATAAATAATCACCGGAGTGAACTTCATGATCTTTATCCAGGCCGGCTGTATATTTTTGAGCGATTTTTTCGATTAGGGTTTGAGACATCTCTAAATTTTCATTATTAAATTAAAAAAAATAATAGCACACTGATAACGCAGATTTGACTGATCTGCGCAGATCTGTTTTATCTGCGTCATCTGCGTGCTATTCCTTAAATGGTTCGAATGAAACAAAATCCGCATGATGTACAATTACAGCTTCAATGCTTCTTTTTGCTAAATCTCCTTCCTTTGCATGATATGCGATTATGTGCTGGACCTCCGTCGGCAATTCAAACCGGTCTGCAATGGCAACTCCACTAAATGGATGCCGCAATAATTTACCTGCCTTACTTGTTGTTAATTGCCCATCTACTTTATCATATTCAATTAATTTTCCTATATCAATTAAAATTGCACCGGCAATAAGAATATCCATATCAATTTTTACTTGATCGCCGAAGTTTTCTTTCATCCTGTTTGCAATATCTACAGAAAGCTGTACTGCTGTACGTTTATGATTCATAAATGAAATTTTGCAGTCTTTAATAAGAAGAGAAAAAGGGATTGTATTCAGGTCTTCAATAGTTAATACACTTTTTTCAATTGCATAAGTCCAGCAGTCCAAGACTTTTTCTCTTAATTCTTTATTTTTAACCCAGTTTATTTCGGGCCAGATTTTTAAAACCTTATCTTTCATAAATCCTCTTTTTAATTGTTCTATTGCTGATATGATTTTAACACTTTAGCAATTTCCGCCATAGGCGGATCAGCCTTTTGGCTGGAAACAATGTAACAGTTAAACAATATTTTTAATTATCTCTTCAGTCATCTGCTGTGTGGTACATGCACCATGTTTAAATACATCCGGTCCGCCTTTTAACTTAAACATATCATATGTTTTTACTTTTCCTTCTTCAATTACTTTTGCAATAGCTTTTCTTATTTTTTCTGCTTTAATATTTTCTTCTAGATGGCCGAGCATCATGCATGCACTTAAAATCATGGCAATAGGATTAACAATGGAAGGATTTAATTCTTGATATTTTGGAGCAGAACCATGAGTCGGTTCAAACACAGCAACATCTTTCCCAATATTAGCACTGCATGCAAATCCTAAGCCGCCAACTAATCCTGCAAAACCATCACTTATTATATCACCAAACATATTCTCAGCGACTAATACTCCATATATTTCCGGATTTTTTGTCAGCCACATCATTTGTGCATCAATATTTGTATCCCATAATTGAATTTCAGGATAATCTTTTGCAATAATTTTCGCTTCGTTAAACATCATACCGGAAGTTTCTCTTAGAACATTTGGCTTTTCACAGACAGTAACATTTTTATAACCAAATTTCTTTGCATACTCAAAAGCTTCTTTTAAAATTCTTCTGCAAGCATTTCTTGAAACGATTCTTGAAGATATTGCCAAGTCTTCACTTGATACATTTTTAAATGCTTTCATCTTTGGATGGGTTTCAAATGCATCTCTAACAATTTTAGGAGGATTAGTCCATTCAACACCAGAATATAAACCTTCGGTATTCTGCCGGAATATTACAGCATTGACTATAGGTTCTTCGAAACTTCCGTTTTTCCTTCTAATAAAATTAAGAGGATTTCCCTTAAATGATTGGCAGGGCCTGATGCAAATATCAAGATTGAAATGCTGGCGCAAACCAACAATCGGACTAAAGTAAACGTATCCTTTATCTTTTAAAGAAGGATCTAATTCTTTAGCCGCAGCATCTTTTGGCTTACTGGTGATTGCTCCGAATAAACCTATTTTATATTTTTCTAAAAGATCAATTGTTCTTTGAGGAAGGGCATTTCCTTCTTTACACCAAAATTCCCATCCGATATCACAATAAATATATTCAGCATGAAAATCAACTGCATTAAGGACTTTTATTGCCTCCGGCAGGACAGTTTTACCGATACCATCACCAGGTAGAGCTACAATTTTTCTTATCATAATTCAATTCCCCTCAGTTAAAAATAATAACCAAAATTAGATAATAAATATCAAGTTGGCAAGAATATTAATTCCGGATTAAATTACCTCAAACTGCATTTAATAAAAGGTCTTTTTGCCGATGGTATTATTGCAATGCTTAAAGAACAGTAATTAAAAAAGATATGCCTGGCTCTATTTTTGATTGCTATATTTTCGGATAAATATATTAAATTTATAAGATAAACATAAATAATTTCTAACTGCCGGTTTGTAAAAATTTTGAAGAATGAATTAAATCTAAATAAGGTAAAGCTAAACCAGGAAAAGGTTGAAGAATTCCAATCCTTTCTAAATAAATTTCTGAATGAAAATAAAATTCCCAAAAAATTCACTAATTATTTTTTCAACATTTATGAATTAATTGAGAGACTAAGCGCTGAGAATAATTTAAGCAAAACCCAATTAGAAAATAATGAAAGCATCTTGAGTGCTGTATGGGAAAAGTCAATAGACGGAATGAGGTTAACCGATATTAATGGTACAGTATACATGTGCAATACTGCTTACGCTAATCTGGTAGAGAAAAGAAAAGAAGAAATTGAAAATCAATTGCTTTCTGCTGTTTACCAGGAAACGGACAGGGAACATATCCAATCAAGTTATATCATTAATTTCCGTGATTCAAATATAAAAACACAATATACAACTTCGGCTAAATTGTGGAATGGAAAGGTTATAAACATCAGGATGATTAACTCATTTATAGAGAATATAAATGGGGAAAAGATGGTGTTAAGTATATTTAGGGACGAATCCGAACAGAAAAAAAGTTATTCGCTTTTAAAAAAGAAAGATCGACTGCTTTACGGAATTGCCGAGGCAACAAAATGCTTAATATCTTCAGGTAATATAAAAGAAAGCTTTATGTCTGCTCTTAAGGTTTTAGGCACATCTGTTGATGTTGACAGAGTATACATATACAAACATAAAATTCAATCTGATACTGAAGAAATGTATATGAGTCTCCTTTACGAATGGGCAAATAAGGATTCGGATTCACAAATTCATTTTGAAGCACTGCAAAAATTATCTTATTCAAGGTTTGAAGCATTAAACTTCTATGAAAATTTTTCAAAAGGCAATTCTTTAAAATTTATTATAAACAAATTACCAAGAGACATAAAAAAAGTTTTTATAGATGTTAATATCAAATCAGTAATATTTGTTCCTATAATGGTTGATGAACAATATTGGGGATTTGTAGGTTTTGATGAATGTAAATATGAAAGGCAATGGGAACATGATGAAGAATCTTTATTAAGAACTATGGCTTCAACATTCGGGGCTGCAATAAAACTTAATAATGCACTTGATGAATTATTAAAAAATAATACGGAATTAAATAAAGCTGTGGATAGAGCTGAAGCCGCAGTAAAGGCAAAAGCTGAATTTTTAGCTTTGATGAGCCATGAAATCCGTACACCGATGAATGGTGTAATCGGAATGACCGGCCTTCTTTTAGATACCGATTTATCGGAAGAGCAAAAAGAATATATTGAAACAATACGGTTAAGCGGTGACCAGCTCCTGGTAATAATAAATGATATTCTTGACTTTTCTAAAATTGAATCGGAAAAATTGGATCTTGAGAATCAGCCGTTTGATTTAAGAGATTGTATTGAGGATTCTTTGGATCTTTTGGCAACTAAAGCTGCAGAAAAGAGACTAGATCTTGTTTACCTGGTTGAAAATAATACACCAATTGTAATTAATGGAGATGTTACCAGGTTAAGACAAATTTTAACCAACTTAATCAGCAATGCCATTAAGTTTACTGAAGAAGGTGAAGTCTTTATTAAAGCTAGTTCAAAAAGCATTGAAAATAAATTATATGAAATCACTTTCTCTGTTAAGGATACAGGTATCGGGATTCCTGATGATAAGCTTGATAGGTTGTTTAAATCTTTCAGCCAGGTCGATGCATCTACAACTCGAAGTTACGGCGGAACCGGTTTAGGACTTGCAATCAGCAAGCGACTTGCAGAATTAATGGGCGGGAAAATGTGGGTGGAAAGTGCAACTGGTAAGGGCAGCACCTTTTATTTTACTATTAAAGCTGAACAGATACCATCTCAGTCTAAAGTATATTTAAAAGCTAAGAAACAGCTTATTGAAGGTAAAAGAGTCTTAATTGTAGATGATAATAAAACAAATATAAAAATTTTAACTTCACAGGCCGAACAATGGGGAATGAAATATAAAGCAACCTATTCTCCCTCCGAAGCATTAAAAATTATAAATAGAGAAGAAAAGTTTGATGCCGCAATTTTAGATTACCGCATGCCTGAAATGGATGGAATTAAGCTGGCTGAAAAAATTAGTGAACTGGAAAAAGGAAAAGATATTTCTTTCATAATTTTATCTTCATTCGGTAAAAAGAATGCAGTTTTCGAAAATAAAAATTTGAATATATCGGTAATTAACAAGCCTGTAAGGCACCAGCTGCTTTATGAAAACCTGTTATCTGCTTTTGAAAAAGGGAAAAGAAATAAAATAAAAAAAGCAATATCCGGCGAAGAACTTAATCTTTCCGAAAATTACAAATTGAAAATATTATTGGCTGAAGATAATACTATAAATCAGAAAGTTGCATTTAGAATTTTTGAAAAAATGGGTTATAGAATTGATATGGCTGCCAACGGCTATGAAGTTCTTAATGCCGTAAAAAATATTAATTATGATATTATTTTTATGGATTTATTAATGCCGGAAATGGATGGTTTTACTACAACAAAAAATATCCAGGAAAAAATTCCGGAAATTAAAAGACCGGTAATTATTGCTATGACTGCTAATGCATTTAACGAAGATAAAAACGAATGTCTGTCAAGAGGCATGGATGATTATATTTCGAAGCCTTTAAAAATTGAAGAAATATACTTGCTGGTATCTAATTGGGCAAAGAAAATCTATAAAAAGAAAGAAAGCCTGATTGAACAATTAAAACAGGAAAAATCTTCAGCTCAATTTGTTGATGAATCAAAAATTACTTTTATTAACGATATTCAAACTGCACAGGATGTTAATTTCTTTATTGAACTTTTAGATATATATATTTCCGATATGCCCAAAGTGATTGGTAAAATTAAAGTATCTGTAGATGAAAAAGATCATGAGAAATTGAAATTTTTTGCGCATAAATTAAAAGGCAACAGCCTTACTCTTGGAATAGATGATTTTGTAAAGATCTGTTCTCACCTGGAAAATGCAGGTAAAGAAAATAATTTTGATGAAACAACAAGTCAATTCTGTAATAAACTAGTTCATGACTTTGAAAAGATTATTAAAGAACTTGAAATTATCAGGGCAAAATATAGCAACATTTAAAGCCAGTATTTGGTGTTGAGTATTTAGTATTGAGAACCTCGCAATCCTCTTTTTTTATTAAGAAAAAGGATAGTTTAAAACCTTAAGTTATAATTATTCAAAACATGAAAAAAAGAGCACCTTATAACCGCACAATAGAACTTAAAGCTGAAGAAATTGTAACTTATAAGAAAAAATTAATTAAACTTGAGAATTCTATATCTGTAAATGAAATTGAAAACAAAATTATCAATCAAAATATATTTGAAGCGCTCTCTTTTCTGCCTGAAAATTTTGTAGACCTTCTTTTTATTGATCAGCCTTATAATCTGGATAAACAGTTTAGCAGCATATCATTTAAATCTATGGAAATTGAAGAATATGAAGAATGGATGAATAGCTGGCTTAAAAAAATTGTAAGAATTTTGAAACCTAATGCTTCAGTTTATATTTGCGGTGATTGGAAATCATCAACCGCTATTTTTAATTCGGCAAAAAAATATTTTAAAATTCAGAATAGAATAACGTGGGAAAGAGAAAAAGGAAGGGGTGCTAAAACTAACTGGAAAAATTGTTCAGAGGATATCTGGTTTTGTACAATGTCGGGTAAATATAAATTTAATGTTGAAGACGTAAAGCTGAAAAGAAAAGTATTGGCTCCTTATAAAACGGACTCAGGTAAACCGAAAGATTGGAATAATGATGGTAAAGAAAATTACAGGATTACATATCCTTCAAATATCTGGACAGATATAACGGTACCATTTTGGTCCATGCCGGAAAATACAGATCATCCGACACAAAAACCTGAAAAATTGTTAGCGAAAATTATTTTAGCAAGTTCAAATAAAGGTGATTTTATATTTGATCCATTCCTTGGCAGCGGAACTACAGCAGTAGCTGCAAAAAAGTTAGGGAGAAAGTACTCCGGTATCGAAATAGATGAGAATTTCTGCTGTATTGCCGAAAAAAGATTAACTGAAGCCGAAAAAGATAAATCTATTCAGGGTTTTCATGATGGGGTTTTCTGGGAAAGAAATACTTTTAATGAACAAAAAATCAAGTAATTTTATAAATTAATTTAATCCTCTCTTTTATAAAATCCCCTCTATTAAAAATTTTAGTCTTACCGAATTTTTTAAAACGGATAAATATTTTAATAAATAGTAAAAAGATAAGCCGATATATACTTTATTAAAATCTTTTGATAATTTTGTTTTATAATCTTTAAGATTCCCCAACCTTAAATCCGGGAGAGAAATAATGAAAAATTTTAAAATACTTATATTCCTTATCCCTTTCATTATTGTTAATTTACACGCACAAGATCATTCCTTTTATTATAAACAAAATAATTTCAGTTTAACTTCATCCGGTGCAATGAAATTCGGATTATACGGCTATGTTAATCCTGCAGTCTTAAATAATATTAACCAACTAGATATTTTATACCTATGGTCTGATGAAGGTGGAATCGGCAGATTTAAAAATTGGGGTTTATTTACTGCCGTTCCTCATTTCGGTTTCAGTGCAGTTCACACCTCGGAATCAATATACTCAATAACAGATTTTAAGTTATCTGCAGCAATAGGTTCCCCAACATTTTCATTGGGATTTGGCTATGGCTGGTCGTCAGGAGATGAAGAGTTTTTTAACACTGCCGACATTTTTACTCTCGGTACATGATACAGACCGATTAAATATTTGTCCTTAGGGTTAATAGGAAATTTATCAACTGAACAAAATGCTGAAGGTGCTGTAGATTTAGCTGTAAGACCTTTAGGAAACGAAATGCTGTCTTTATTCGGCGATTATGTTTTCCAGCAAGGTCTTCCCAAAGAAGCGGTTAACTGGAGTGCAGGTGCCGCAGTAGAACCTATTCCGGAATTAGGTTTATTGGAAGATACTTTGAAGATAAATCCTTTAATATTGGCATTCAATTTAGTTTTGGCAGTGCATCTATTTCATCAGAGATGCAATATGATAAAGATGCAAATCATGCAAATAATATTTACGGGATAAGAATCGGGGGTTATGACAGGAATCTTTTTCATGGTATTATTAAGATCAACTATGAAAAAATAGATTTACTGGGAAAGATGAAATACCAGCAATATAAATTTTTTGATAAATCTAATACTCTAATTGAATTAATAAAACAAATTGATGCTGCAAAAAATGATAATACTATTGCAGGGATTGCTGTCAATACAAGCGGTATGGATATTAATAAAGAGATGCTCTGGGAATTAAGAAAAAAATTAGACGAATTTAAGAAAACCGGGAAGCATGTAGTAATTTTTGTTGATAGAATGGATATAAGCGGATATCACTTTGCTTTAATAGCTGATAAAATTGTAATGGATCCTGAAGGTCAAATTGCTTTTAAAGGCTTTTTATTCGGCAGGCAATACTACAAAGGTACTTTAGAAAAAATGGGGGTTGGTTTTACGGAACTGAGATATTTTAAATATAAGTCTGTTGTTGAAACTTTTTCAAGAGATAAAATGAGTGAAACAGACAGCACTCAGTGGCAAGAATATGTTGATGATGAATATTCTTTGGCAAAAAATGAAATATGCTCTTCAAGAACTATATCAAAACAGAAATTTGATATGCTGGTTGATAGTGTTGCCCTCTTCACTGCACAAAATGCACTGGATAAGAATCTAGTTGATGTACTAGGAAGATGGGATAAAGTCGAAGATGTAATAAAAGAAATTGAAGGCGGGAAAAAAGGATTGGTTTCACCGGCATCGCTTGCAGAATTTAATTTACCGGATGATAATTATTGGGGAAATAAACCGGAAATTGCTGTAGTTTATGCTATTGGTGTTTGTGCAATGGATGAAGGAATTAAAGCCCGCAGCCTTTCAAAAGATATTGAATCGGTTACAAATAATCCCAATATAAAAGCATTGGTTTTCCGAGTAGATTCTCCCGGTGGCGACGCGATGGCTTCAGATGTAGTTGCCGAAGCTTTAAAAAAGTGCAAAGAGAAAAAGCCCGTTATTGTTTCTCAAGGATATGTTGCCGGATCCGGAGGATACTGGATTTCAATGTATGGCGATACCATTGTTGCGGCACCAAATACAATTACAGGCTCTATCGGTGTAATTTCCGGCTGGTACTTTAATAAAGGATTAAAAGAGACACTAGGGGTTTCAACTGATTATGTAAAACAAGGTTTACACTCAGATTTGCCGTTTGGAATGGCTATTCCTTTTATCGGTATTTCTTTACCTAACAGGGATTTAACTGCAAATGAAAAGGATAAAGCCGAAAGAATTATAAAACAATACTATAATGAATTTGTAAATAAAGTTTCCAAAGGAAGACATCTTTCTTATTCTTATGTTGATTCAGTCGGGCAGGGCAGGATATGGTCCGGTACCGATGGACTTTATAACAAATTAGTTGATGTTTTAGGCGGGCTTTCAGATGCTTTAAGTATTGCGGCAGATAAAGCCGGACTAAAAAATAAAGTATATAAAATTGTAGAATACCCTGAACCTCCTTTGATCAATCTCAGCTTTTTTACTCCAAAAATTTTTGGACTAAATGCAAGAGAGAATAAGTTTATAGAACATTTAAAATTCAGGCTGAATCACAACATGTATCCGTTATTAATGCTTCCGGTAGATTATATGGATTATAACTCAAGTGGTTTATCCAGTTTACCTGAAATGTAATCATAACCGTTGAAACGGTTATAAATATTGATTTTTTATTATTAACATCTGGATTAATCCCGATGTTAATAAGATCCTAAAACTTAGGTACTAACTGTTTTAACAGTTTTTATCATTGGGGTTAACTTGAATTAATAATTTAATTTACAATATCCCCAAAATAGAACATTTCTCTTTTTCTATATAAAAAGGAAAAGTTAAAAACTTGAAGTTAAAACTAAATTTTGTGATCTTTGAATCCCGATTTTAAACAAATTTCCGGGTGCGGCTAACAAGTGATTACCCAACTCCGTCAGGTCCGGAAGGAAGCAGCGGTTAGTATGAGCTTGTGTAGCCGTTAACCCGGTTTTTTTATATAAAAAATTTCCGCCGGGATTAAAAACTCTAAAACTCCCCTTGAAAGAGCTGCTTTATTATTGAAGATTATTTTTGCAATTGCCCCTTTCTTAAATGAAGCAAAAGCAACAGTTGATGAAATAAGTTTTGACAAATGGTTCGAAAAATCAGGTTCATGTCCTACAAGTGCAATATTTTTTCCATCGAAAGAGTTAGCAATTTCAATAATATCATCGGTTTTACTGCCGCATGAAAGTTTATCATTCGTAACAAACTTATCTAATAAATTATATTCGGATGCTATAATCTTAGCAGTTTTAACTGCACGTATATATGGAGAGGAAATTATATGATCAAATGAAGGGATTAAAATTTTCCAATTTTTTACTGCAGCTTTTAATATAGATTCTCCTTCAGTTGTTAATTTTCTATTGAAATCCTGTACTTCCCCCGAAATATTCTCGGCATCGCCATGCCTTATTAAGTATAGATTCATTATTAAACCCCAGGTGTTAATAATAAGAATTTTTATCTATGAAATTTATTTACGAATATTCAATATAATAATTGTATTTCAATATTCAATAAATATTGGGATTATATGTTTATGAAAGTCCATTAAATCCCTGTTAAATTCTTTGCCGGCTTTTGAAGTCATTTTGGAATTCCATTCTTCTTTAGACTTAATAGAAACCTCGCAAAATAAGGTATGTTTTTGTTCGAGCAGCAGACTACTTTCGACTTTCCCGATTTTTATCTTTTGGCCAATGGCTTCGGATAAATATTTTATTATGAATTCCTTAAAATGATTTAATACACTTTCTTCATTAGTTTTATTTAAGAACAATAAAAGTCTATACATCTTCTTTCAAATTTTTTCTGTTAATGATTTTTCTATTTTTTAGAAGTCCAAATATTATTATCCCTGTTTATATCAGGAAGATTTTTGTCCGGGTCAATTATTATTGAATCAATCATAACAGTAGAATTGTATTTGAATTTATAAGTTCCGGATTCTTCCCATATTTCAACCGGTAAGTTAACTCTTTTATTTTTTCCGTTTGATTCTTTTATCATTAGAGTTACAGGCATCACCATTTTATCATTATTTATGATCGTAATTACGGCACCTTTCAAAGTATCCCCATCAATATATTTAACATCATCGATAGATTGATCGAGAGTCCAGTTTTTATAAAACCATTCTTTCCAGAACCAGTTTAAATTATCGCCTGATGCGTCATTCATTGTTCTGAAAAAATCATGCGATGAAGGATGCTTAAAGGCCCACCTGTTTATATAAGTTTTAAAAGCATAATCAAATCTTTCATGTCCGAGTATATTTTCCCTTAACATAACTAAACCGAGAGCTGTTTTATAATACTCAACCGGGTGAACATATTTATTAGGTATGGCATCGGCATAAGAAATAATAGGCGGCACTTCAGGATTTGTAAGCAGAGGAATTATCTCTTGTGCCGGGTTTCCTCCTTTGGGGGCATATTCATTATCTCTTTTGGGAGCATACTCGCCATGGTTGAATTCATCGGCAGCGTAAATATTAATAAATGTATTAAAACCTTCATCCATCCAGGCATTTTCTCTTTCGTTGGAACCGACAATCATTGGGAACCAGTTATGCCCTATTTCATGCGTTGTTATTCTCCATAATATTTGGGATTTAACACTCCAGTGGCAGAAAATTATTCCAGGGTATTCCATCCCGCCCACAGGTCCGGCTGAATTTACTGCAACGGGGTAAGGATATTCATACCAATTTTCAGAATAGATTTCTACACTTCGCTTTAAATATTCTGTTGATCTTCCCCATGCATTTTTACCTGCGCTTTCAATTGGATAAACTGACATTGCCAAACACTTTTTCTTACTTGGCAAATTTATTTTAGCTGCATCCCAAATAAATGCTTTTGATGCAGACCAGGAAACATCTCTCGAATTCTCCATGCTGAAATGCCAGGTTAAATTTCCTGTTTTTACAGGTCTTGTTTTAATCTGAGCAATTTCAATAGAATCAATAATGAATATTGTACTGTCGCTTTGTTTTGCTCGATTAAGTCTTTCGATTTCATTTTTAGTTAAGACATCTTCGGCATTTAATAATTCCCCTGAACCTGCCACAATCATATACCATGGTACAGTAATTTTGTAATCGAAGTTTCCATAATCAAGATAAAACTCACCGGTGCCGAGAAACGGAAGATTGTTCCATCCTTTTAATTCATCATAAACAGCCATTCTTGGGTACCACTGTGCTATTTCATAAATGTTTCCGTTTTTACTTTCCATAAACCCGGATCTTCCAATTCCTTTTGGAGGAATATTATATGAATAAGAAATATAAATATTTAGTATTCCGCCTCTGGATTTTATAATATTGGGAAGTCGTATCTGCATTCTTGTATCGGTAATAATATAATCGGCATCGTAAATATTTCCATTACTTTTAATTTTTACTGAACTAATTTTAAAACCACCAATAAATTTTGCGGCATTTTTTTGATAAGATGGAGTAAAAGCGCCTCTTGAATTCTGATTGAATCTATTTTGATCTAGTTGCAGCCACACATAAGATAAATCATCAGGGCTGTTATTTATATAATTTATTTCGACATTCCCTGTAATCGTATTCTTTTTATCATCAAGTACAACAGAAATTTTATAATCAGCTTTATTTAACCAATAATCCGGACCAGGTGCACCGCTTCCGCTGCGATAACCCGTGCTGGGTTGTAAATCAAAAGAGGGATCAAAAACTATGTGGGGATTATAGCCGCTTTCAGTTTGAGAAAATATTGGATTAATTGTAAAAATTAAAAATAAAAGGATGAATATTAATTTCTGTTTCATTGTTTTAATTGATGCTAGAAGTTGCCGATCCAAATTTGAATAGATGATTTTCTTAAATAATCTGGAAAGAAATAGATATTGTATGCAATTAGAATTATTCCAAACTTATATTTGAAGATTTCGTTTCTGTTCATTTGTTTGATGTATTTAAATCCCCATGAAGACTTCCGTCTTGCGGTAGTTTATGCAGTTCATTTTTAACGAAATTATAGAATAAATTCCCTTGACTTATGTATGAGTTAGTCTTTTTGTCGAATTCAAAAATATCAGACTTATTATCAAAATCTTCATTAGTGCTGTTGATTTTCGTGATGATTCGACTATTGGAAATTTCATTTACTACTTGTGTATATAATTCTCCAGGCTCTTCTAATCTTGTGAATGTCCTGAAAATTAAATAAGCTTTTTTATCTATTATTTCATAAAGAGAAAGCCTGCTTAACTTATAAACATTTTTAATGGTGAATCCTTCATTAACTTTAATATATTTCTTGCCATTAACTGTAATTATATCCTCAGATAATTCACCGTACAATGATTTATCTATCAATAATGTTTTCAAAGAATCATTATAAATACCGAACTTATTATTTACGGGATTAGGATACTCAATAAGAATTGTAAAATATTTCCCGGATTTTAAATTTAGACTGTCTATTTTTAGTTTATTATAATTTTTGTTTGTGAAAAGAGATAAACCCAGCAATGTTGAAACGGTATCATTTGCCGATACAATCCCGTTTTTTGCCCGCTGAATGGTTTTTTCAATGCTTGGAACATTAGCTATTCTGCTGTGAATCTTTTTTTGTTCGCATCCTGCAATAAAAAAAACAGCTAATGATAAAATGATTATTTTTTTCATTATGTCATTTATTTTTTTAATATTAAAATTTGAGAAACTATTTCTAAATATATAGTAGTAATTTTTTATAGTAGTAATTTTTTTTTGATTTAATCTTAATTTGAATTTATATTTCCAAGCAGCTATTTTCAAAAAATAAATTAATTAATCCTACAAAATATAATCATATTCTTTATTGCAAAAATATATTTTTATAATTTCAATATTTTTTTTATCGCTGCAACCGGTATTTTCTCAATCCATATCTAATTCTTCTATTGGACTTGAAGGAATTAAATTTTCAATAAGTATAAATAATTTACCGGATTCAATTAAAAATGTAAAAATAATTATTGAAGGTGAAAAGTTTTCTAAAGCTCTTAATACGGCTGTTATTAAAGGGAAAGCTGATACAGCACTTGTTCTGGAAGGAACAGGTGACTACAAAATTAAGGTTGCAACTTTAAATATTTCGCATTCAAGTATTAGGATTCTCCCGGGTATTTTAAGTATAATCCCCCCGGTATTGGCAATTGTTTTGGCACTAGTATTTAGACAGGTCATAATTTCCCTTTTATTTGGTGTTTATATAGGTGCCGTTTTTATTTTCGATTATAATCCTTTTACAGCCGTACTTAGATTAATTGACACTTATGTAATTAATGCTTTAAGCGATCCATCACATTTAAAGATAGTTGTCTTTACTCTTTTATTCGGAGGAGTTGTTGGTTTAATTTCCAAAAGCGGCGGGACTAAAGGGATTGCCAATCTGGTTACAAAGTTTGCAAGAACAAAAAAATCCGGGCAACTAGCTACATGGGCTTCAGGTATTTTAATATTTTTTGATGATTATGCCAACGCTCTTATAGTTGGAAATTTGATGCGGCCAATAACTGATAAATTAAAAATATCCCGTGAAAAACTTTCTTTTATTGTTGATGCAACGGCAGCACCAGTATCGAGTATTTTTATTGTAAGTTCATGGATTGGTTATGAAGTTGGATTAATCCATGACAGCTTAGTAACAATTCATTCCAATGAAAATGCCTACAATGTTTTCATTCAGACAATCCCATACAGATTTTATCCGATTATGATGCTAATATTTATTTTCTTTATTGCCTGGCTGCAGAGAGATTTTGGCCCGATGCTTAAGGCGGAAAAGAGGGCAAATGATGAAGGAAAAGTATTTAGGGATAATGCTGTTGTTTCGAAAGATTTAACTGAAACTTCTGAAATTTTTGGAAATGAAGATAAAGCAAAATGGTATAACGGGATAATACCTATACTTGTATTAGTTCTTGGAACCATTGCAGGTTTAATTTTTACCGGGCTTTCTGCAATTAAACAGCAAGGTTTAACAGATTACGGGATAAGAGATATTATAGGTAATTCTGATTCTTACGTATCATTATTATGGGCAAGCTTCTCAGCTTGTATCGTCGCCGGAATTATGATTCTTTCCCAACGAATAATGAACTTAAGTGAAACAGTAGATGCCTGGTTTACAGGATTGCGTTCTATGTTTTTGGCTTGTATAATATTAACCCTCGCCTGGTCAATCGGTTCAATTACACAGGATTTACGAACTGCAGATTATATCGTTAATATAATTAGTGATACATTAAATCCACGCTTTCTTCCTGTAATTGTTTTTCTAGTATGTGCATTAATTAGTTTTTCAACCGGAACAAGCTGGGGAACTATGGCTATCATGATGCCGATTGTCATTCCGCTTAGTCATCATGTTACAGAATTATATCATTATTCATATGTCGATCATATGTTAATTTTGCATGGAGTAATAAGTTCTGTCCTGGCTGGTTCGGTTTTCGGAGATCACTGTTCGCCAATTTCGGATACTACGATTTTAAGCTCAATGGCTTCTTCGTGTGATCATATTGATCATGTCCGGACGCAACTTCCGTATGCTGTTGTTACCGCTGTTTTATGTATGTTGATAGGAGATATTCCCACCGCATTCGGTCTGTCGCCTTATATTTCAATTCTAATAATTTCTTGCTGCCTGGTATTAATTCTTTATCTATTCGGGAAGAAAGTAAGCTATAAAGAATTGAAAACGGTTTAAAAAATCATATCATAAAAATATCTACTGTTTTTAGATTAAGATATCACTGAGTATAAAACTTTAAATTTAATAGTTCATATCTATTTTTTAATGATTCCTTTTATATATATTTTTGTACTATGCATCCTACAATAACTGAAATTCCAAAATGAAAACCTTTTTTATAATAATAATTATTGCTTTATTATTTCATGGTTGTAAAAAAGAAGAAAAAGAAATTATAACAAAAGAAAATAATGAAGAGGATAATACCCTAAGTGAGCTGACAATATCAGATTCAAGTTTTATAGACAATCCGTTTCAATTCGGAAAAGTAACTGAAGATAATTTACGAAGTGAGTTTAAAGATCTAAAAATTGAAAGAGAACCGATTAAAAATGTGCATGTGAAAAATCAAATTGATTCCATTCTTTCAATTAAAGTTGATAATTCCGAATTTGTCCTGTACAAACTGCCGCATGAACAGTTTCTTGAAAGCGCAGTTGTAAGGGATGAAAATATCAGGCTTAATAAAGATATTCATGTTGGAATGACGAAAGATCAATTCAAAGAAAAGTTTGAAGAATTAAAAGACAGGAAACATATTCCCTCTAGAATTTTAGTCGGAAGGAAAGAAACCCAGGAATATTTAATTTTTAGTTTCAGTAATAATCGGCTGAAAGAAATTGAATATAACGGATATGTTGATTAATAATCTCCCCAATCCTCAGGGAAAAAAGTATCCGGGAAAACCTCACGTGCTTCATTTAAC
>Ga0315554_1001106_pt1 | contig 15984 bp, 13 predicted proteins | sample SalMarSW160370MG_FD_202114 | JGI IMG/M metagenome (GOLD analysis project Ga0315554, IMG submission 202114) | Salt marsh sediment microbial communities from the Plum Island Ecosystem LTER, Massachusetts, United States - Salt Marsh Sediment SW1603-70 ... | reverse complement strand
GAGGTCTTCGGTCCGGAGATCCGAACTCTCACCACCTTCAGCCACGTCCAGGTTGATCTGAACACCGCGACCTTAGAGGGACTGAAGATGCTGGCCGAGGATTTTTCCTGGTACCTGTCCATGGATATCAACCTGCTCCGCCTGGACGCGGCCAACTACGCCTTCAAGAAGTGGATGACCAGCTGTTATGGCCTGAGCGAGGTGACACATCTGATGAAGATCCTCTACCTTTCGATGGATGCGGTTTCCCCGCGGATCGTCCCCAACCTCGAGGTCAATGACCGGCTCGGTGCGATTTTGCAGCAGATGGCCGACCGGGAGGCGCCGCCGCCGATGATGTATGATTTCCACCTGGCCAGCATCCTGCCCCAGGTGTTCAACTCCGGCAGGGTGGCGGCCTTACCCCGGATCTTCGAACTGATCGACAGCTACGAGATCCCCGAGACCAGCATCCGCTTCAGCCTGGCCGAGAGCCACGACGGCAAATCAGTGCGGGGCAGCATGGACCTGCTGACCCCCTCTGAACGTCGGGCCCTGACCGAGGTGGTGGCGGCAAATGGGGGCAAGATCAAGTACAAGTCGACTCCCGAAGGTCGGGAACCCTATGAGCTGTGCTGCTCCACCCGGGATTCCCTGCTGAGCCTGGAGGATGAGCAGTTGGAGATCCGGAGGTATCTGTCCTTCTACACCCTGGCCTTTGCCCTGATGGGGCGCAACGTCAAGTCGATCTACTTCAACGACCTGATCGCCCTGCCCAACGATCATGAGCGTCTTTCCCGAACCGGGGAGCTGCGGGACCTCAAACGCACAAAGTCGGATTACGATCGCATTGCCGCCTTGATCAGCGATCCCGATTCCTTCGAGCACAACATCGCCCGGGGCATGAACGACCTGATCGCCCTGGTGGACAGCGATCCGGCTCTGCATTTCCGCGGCAGGGAGGCGGAAGTTCTAACCCCCCTTCAGGAGAGCACCCCTGAGTCAGCGGCGCTGGTGCACTGTTGCTGCGCCGAAGATCACACCCTGGTGGTTGTCAACGTCAGCGGGGATCGGCAGTCCCTCGTGGTCGATGCCGGGGTGGCCGGACTGGCCACCAGCGCGACACCGGCCGGCGTGCTGTTCGATAATATCGCCAATCGGGAAGTCGCCCGGGCTGAGGACGGCGCCCTTGCCCTGAACCTCGAACCCTTCCAGAGGATGTGGCTCAGCGCCGCCGAAATTCCGATCGACGGTGAGCTTCTGTTCTGGCCGGATCAATAGCCGGAGTCGACCCGCAGCCAGTGCAACAAAGGAGGGGTGGATCAATCATGAAGGTAATCCGGTGGCTGCTCTTGACGAGAAGATTTCTTTCCCTGAGCCCGACGACGGTTAAAGCGGCACCCCCATCCCGATCAGTTCCTCCTTAAGCCTGTCGTACAGGGCCTGATGCTCGGAGGTGGGGCGCAGGGTCTGGAGGTCGTAGAGCTCCTCGAAGGCCTGGCCCTTGGGCGCCTGCTCCAGATCTAGCTTGTCCTTGTAGGTCTGGTAGAGCCTGGAAACGATCTCCGCAGCCTGCTCCCGCTTCATACCGGCGGCGGCGTGGGCTACTTCGGCGAAGAGCCGGGCCATCAGGGGGCTGACATTGTTGAAGCCCAGAGGCTCGGCCGGACGGGGACCGGTCACGTTGCTGCCGCTGGTCACCGCCGTCAAAGCCAGGGCAGAGAACTCCCGGGCGTACTGCTCGCTCCCGGGCCTGCCCGAAGTGGTGTGGCTGGTGGTGGCGATTATACTCGAGTTGCGGGCCACCGCCTGGTTGACCAGGCTGGCCAGGAACAGGGAGTGATGGTTGGTCTGCTGCTTGAACTTGATGTGTTGCGGGCCGACGTGCACAACCTCTCCGCCAAGAAGCACCGCTGCAATGAAAGAGGCAACGGCCACGATCGCCGTTCCTGCAGGTCCGCCGCCGTAACCCCCGACCAGGGGGGTGAAGGCCATGTAGATCGGGCAGCCGTAGGCCAGGTAGTAGGCCAGGCGGGTCATGGTCACGTCATCCACCTGCAGCTCGGAGATCAGCACCATGGCCCGGGGATCGGTGGAGCGCAGGCCCCACTGCTCGTTGGTGCAGGCGATTTCGTTCAAGGCCATGACCGCGTGAGCGGTGATGGGCATGCCCGGCCTGCCCGCGCGGCGAACCGCCTCCCGGGACCACTGTCCGTAGAGCATGGCCGCCCGGCTGGCCAACGCCGAGGTGGGCCGGATCATCTGACCGTCCAGCATTTTTAAGTAACCGGGAAACAGCAGGCTGTCGATCAGCCGCTCCTGGGCGAAGGCCTCGTTCAGCCTGACGAAGTGCTCCTCGCTGGTGTCGGCGTTGAAGGGTCCGCTGAAGATGAAAGGACCACGGGCATCCTCCACCTGCCGGTGATAGGCCCGCACCGCATCCTTGCCCTGGCCCATGGGCAGCTCGGCCGGCGCGAAGCGCAGGGCTTCGTCGATCTCCTCAGCGCTGAGCTCGATGATGCGCTTGGAGTTCATGCTGAAGATCCCACTGGAAAGCAACAGCTCCCGCCCGGCCTGCCAGCAGCGGTCGGACATCTCATCATCCAGGTTGATCAGGGTCTTGCCGTCCCAGGTTACCTGGTACTTCTTTTCCAGCTCGAGCACATTGGCCGAGACCCGTTTCATCAGAAAATCCTTGGCTTCGGTGAGGGGCCCGGTTTCTCCCCTCTTGGCGATCTCCTTGAAGTTCATTTCGACCAGCTCTCCTTCTTGCCGTCCAGAAGCTGCACCGCCTCGTAGGCTCCCCGGGCATAGCCGCCCGCGCCGATCTCATCGGCCCAGGCCTGTGTGACCGGGGCTCCCCCGACCAGGGTGTAGTACCTGTCCCTCAAAGCCTTGTTGCCCAAAAGCTCGATCACGTCCCGCTGGTAGAGCATGGTCGTGGAAAGCAGGGCCGACATGGCGATGATGTCCGCCTTCCGGCTCTCCGCCGCTTCGATGAAACGGGAGGCCGGAACCTCCACGCCCAGGTCGTGCACGGCGTAGCCGTTAGCCTGAAGGAGGGCCGCCACCACGGTCTTACCGATGTCGTGGATGTCTCCCTCTACAGTGCCGATCACCACCGTGCCCTTGCTCTGGATCCTGCCGCCCCCGGCGTTAATCGCCTCCTCCAGCACATCCATACCGGCTTTCATGGCGTCGGAGCCGAGCATCAGCTGGGGCAGAAAGATCTCCATGCGGTCGAAGGCTTCCCCGAGCTGGCGAATCGGTCCGGCGAATCCCTTCTCCACGGCTTCCAGCAGATCGATGCCGGAATCCACCGCCTGTTTCGCTGCCCCTGCCGCGGCGTCGCTGTCGTAATTCTCGATCGCTTCCCGCATGGCGGCGAAGATCGCCTCCTTTTCGCGTTCACCTTCGCGAAGCCTGACCTCCTCCTTACGCGTGGCGTCTTCGCTTTCGTGTAACGTGAGGTCCTCGTCACTCGTTTCGACGGACACTGTGACCCTCCTTCAGATTGTTATATTCCTCTTGTGATATTCCACCCGCCCCGTAAATTTTAACTATCCCGTCCCAGTAACCCCAGGGTGCTTCCCACGCCTTTCTCCAAGGCCAGCTTGTATACTTTATAGCACAGGCAGACATCCTCTATGGCCATCCCGATCGGGCTGAAAAACACCCGCTCCTCCGGGTTTGTACGCCCAGGCTGATCGCCGCAGACGATCGCGCCGATCTCCAGGATATCCTCCCGCCGGATCTTTCCCTGTTCGATCATCAGGGCGATCACGGGAGTCTCCCGGTGCAGAACGTGGTCGATGCCGTCCACCACTACCTTGTCCGAGTTGCTCACCACCTCGAACTCCTCCTCCTGGTACGACCCGACCGCGGCGAAGAAGCTTCCCCGCTTCATCCAGCGCTCCTTGACGATCGGCTCATCCGCCACGGTCACCGTGACCACGATGTCCGCCTCCCGCACCGCCTCTTCCGGGCTTTCCACAGCTCGAACCCGCAGCTCTTGCGCGTCGTAACGGCGGTTCATCTGCTCGGCGAATGCCTCCGCCGTTTCCCGGCGGATGTCGTTGGCCCGCACCTCTTTCAGCCCGGGAAGCACGATCTTCAGGGCCTCCAGCTGGGTCCGGGCCTGCACGCCGGCTCCGATCATGGCCACGCTCTGCGAGTCGGGACGAGCCAGGTACTTTGCGCCCACCCCGGTGACCGCGCCGGTACGCATGGCGCTCAGGAGGGTGCAGTCCATGACGGCCAGAGGTACTCCCTTCCAGGCGTCGTTCAGGATGAACAGACCGGTTCCCCGGGGCAGGCCGTAGTCGATGGGATTCTTGGGAAAGCCGGCAATCCACTTGATGCCGAACACATCGTACTCCCCCCCCACGTAGGCGGGCATGGCGTTGCCCCGGCCCCGTTCCCGTTCTCCCAGATCCAGCACGGTTTTGTAGGGCAGGTTTACCTGTCCCCGGTGGTGGAGGCGAAAGGCATCTTCCACCGCCTCCAGGGCTGTCTCCATGCTCACCCCGGTTGCCTGGATAGCCTTTTGGTTCAAATAGAGAAACTCGATGTCCTTCATTTTGCCTCCCGCTTTTCCACGTCCCGGATTATCCGCTCCAGCTCGGCCTCCATGGAGGCCGGCAGAGCTTCAACCGTGTGCTCAGCCAGCAGCTGCTCCACCCGGCCTTGAGCCTGATCCACCATGCTTTGGCTTCCCGCCTGTTCCCAGCGCTCCCGGGTCTGCCTGTTGGCCAGCAGGGGCAGGAATTGCTCGGCCTGTAGAAACTGCATGGTGTGGCGCTGCTTGAGAAAGTGGCCGCCGGGGCCCACGGTGTGAATCAGGTCTTTGGCCAGGGTCAGCTCCTCTACCTGAACGCCCCGCAGCACCCGGTAGATGCTGTCGATGATCTCTGCGTCCAGCACCAGTCCCTCCTTGCTCACCGTGAGGGCTCCCTCCATGGTACCGGGATAGAATATCTTGTTCACCCCGCCCAGGGCCGCCATGGTGAGCACCAGGGTTTTCTCATAGCCGGCCTGGAAATCCAGGAGCTTTGAGTCGGTTGCCGAGGCGGTACCGCGGCAGGGAATGCCGTAGGAGTGGGCGATCTGGGCGCTGGCCACATTGATCAGGCCCATCTCCACCGCACCGATGGCGATGCGTCCCACCCGCATGTCCATGATCGAGCCGCAGGTGCCGTACCACACCGGATTACCCGGATTGGCCAGCTGGATGATGGTGATGCCGCTGATCACATCGGCGGTCTGCTGGGCCAGGAGTCCGGCCAGTGTCACCGGGGAGGTCGCACCGGCCTGGGGCTCCGAGGTTACGTCGATGGGCAGGCCGTAACGGGTGTACTCCAGGGCGCCTTCCATCTGCTCCTTGTCGTGGAGCAGGGGAGCCACCGGGTTGTCCGTGGTGAAGGTGTAGGGTTTTTTCCTCAAAACTTGCTCGCCGCCGGCGATCACTGCCACCATCCTCAGGCAGTCCTCGGCCATGATCCGCTCCCGGGAGGTCGCCTTGACCGGCTTGGAGGAGTTGCGCACCGACTCCAGGTAACCGTAGACATGGGTTGCCCGGATCGGAACTCCGTCGATCTGGGGCATGATCGCCCCCGAGTGAAGGAGGTGGTAGCAGGGAAGCGCATCGGCCAGTTTGACCAGATCCGCCACATCCTGAAGGGTGGTGCGGTGGGTGTTGCCGCTTCGGGTATCGAAGCAGTTCAGCCGACCGATCATCGGTTCGATGTGCAGTGCCTCGGTCGACACTGCGACGTTGTGATCGGGATTGCGGGCGTAGATCGTAAAGGACGAGGGGGCCTGGCGCAGAGCCTCCTCCACGACGGCGGAGGGGATCCGGCAGATCATCGTCTCCGCATCCACCTCTGCCCCGGCTTTGCGCAGCAGCTCCAGGGCCCGGGGTGCCTTGACCTGCACGCCGGTATCCCGGAGGATGGACAGCGCGGTTTTTCGGATCTCATGGATCTGTTCGTCCGAAAGGACCCTGAGCTGAGGTTGAAAGTTCAAGTTTGAAGCCTCCGTGGAAAACTGCTGCCCAATACTATTTGTAATGGCCTGCTTCTTCAAGGGAGTACGTTCGGGAGTAGTATCCCAGGCAATCCCGAAAAAAAAGGGCTGCCCCTTCGGACAGCCCCGAAAATCTTCAGAAGTCGATTCCGGCGTACAACCTAGAACAGCCCCTGTACCTTTCCGGTCTTGGTGTCCACGTCGATGTTGCGGAAGGCGGGATCTGAGGCCGTACCCGGCATCAGTTTGATCGCCCCGGCTACAGGCACGACGAATCCGGCGCCGCCGTAGACCAGCACGTCTCGAACAGGAAGGGTCCAGCCCTTCGGCCTTCCCTTGATGCTGGGGTCGTGGGTCAGGCTGAGGTGGGTTTTCACCATACAGGTTCCCAGTTTGCTCAGGGATTTGTCCGCTTCGATCGCCTTGGCCTTGCTCTCCGCCTCCGGCGAGTAGGAGACACCGTTGGCGCCGTAGACGTTCTTGGCGATCAGCTCCACGCGCTCGCGCAGCGGGGTGTCGTCGCTGTATAGGAACTCCAGCCGCGGCTCGTGCTCGCAGGCTGCAACCACGGTTTCGGCCAGCTCTTTGGCGCCTTCGCCGCCCAGTTCCCAGTGCTTGCTCACAGCGACCCGGGCTCCGATCGCCTCGGCCCGCTTGCGTATCAACGCCACCTCCTCGTCGGTGTCCGTGTAGAAGTTGTTGATACAGACAACGGGGGAGATCCCGCTCTGCTTCACAGTCTCGATGTGGGCCAGTAGGTTCTCCACACCCTTGTCGACCAGTTCTATGTTCTTTTCCGTGTAGGCTTTGTCCAGGGGATGTCCCGGCACGACCTTGGGTCCGCCGCCGTGCATCTTCAGGGCGCGTACCGTGGCCACGATCACCGAGCAGTGGGGTTTCAGACCGCTGAAGCGGCACTTCAGATTCCAGAACTTCTCGAAACCGATATCCGCTCCGAATCCGCTCTCAGTGACGTGGTAGTCGCCCAGCTTCAATCCGACCCGGTCAGCGATAATCGAGCTCTGGCCGATGGCGATGTTGGCGAACGGTCCGGCATGGACCAGCACGGGTTGACCTTCCACCGTTTGCATCAGGTTGGGGTTGATCGCCTTAGTCATCAGGGCGGTCATGGCCCCGTCCACTTCCAGATCTGCTGTGGTGATCGGCTTGCCCGCCTTATCGTAGGCTACCACGATCCTGCCCATGCGCTGCCGCATGTCCGCAAGGTCCTTGGCCACTGCAAGGATGGCCATAAGCTCGGAGGAAACGGTTATCTGGAAGCCGCTTCTCATCATGAAGCCGTCCATCTTCCCGCCGATGCCGATGATGATCTCCCGCAGAGCCTGGGCACAGAAATCCATAGCCCAACCCATGGCGATATTACGGGGATCGATGTTCAGGCGTTTCAGCTTCTTCTTGGTCAGCACATCGTCGCCGTAGTTGAACTCGTGCTGGATGCGGCTGGTTACTGCCACCATGGCCAGGTTGTGGGCATTGGTTATTGCATCGATGTCCCCGGTGAGGCCCAGACTGAAATCGGTCAGGGGGATGCACTGGGCCAACCCGCCCCCGGCGGCGGATCCCTTGATGTTGAAGGTAGGACCCCCGGAGGGCTGACGGATCGCACCGATGACCTTTTTGCCGATCTTTCCAAGCCCCTCGATCAGGCCCATCGACGTCGTGGTTTTCCCCTCGCCTAATGGAGTCGGAGTGATGGCGGTCACCTCTATGTACTTCCCGTCCGGCTTGTCCTTCAATCGATTAAGGATGCTCATATAATCGATCTTTGCTACATAGTGTCCGTAGGGAAGGAGCTCCATCTTTTCCAGCTGCATCTCTTCTGCCAGCTGGTAGACGGTCTTCATCTGCTCCTCCGCAGCTTCGGCGATCTCCCAGTCCTTCATCGTTGTGGGATCCAGTTTTGCCATAATTTCCTCCACGGTATTAGAATTTCTAAAAAGTAGCACCAGAATAGAGACTGCGGATAGCTGTGTCAAGTTATGTGAATAATTTCGCGGTATTGCTGCGGTATTGTTTCGGGGTCGTGCCGGTGTAGCGCCGGAATACTTTGGTGAAGTAGCTCTGGTCGTTGAATCCGCAGTCCAGAGCGATCTGATTGATGTTCAGGTGTGTCTCGTCCATCAGCGCGCAGGCCTTCTCCACCCGGAAATGATTCAACAGGTCCGTAAAGGTATGACTGGTTCTGTGATGAAAAACCTTGGAGAAATCCGCAAAACTGTAATGTTCTTGGGTGATATACTTCATAGTTGCCGTACACGCACTAGTTAGATGCGTTGGAAAGGAGGGCATATGGAGTCTACGCATAATATTAAAGGAGTACGGATCGCCGGAGTTTTGGGTGTCCTTGCTTGTGCCATCGCTCTAGCCGAGTTTCCCTTGTGGTTTATGGGCGGATCCATGCCGCAGTTCTGGGAAATAACTGCCTTCAGTGAGTTTGCCACGCGGCACAGCACCCTTTATCTTACGCGCACTCTCATGGACTTGTTCATCTTCAGCTTGCTGATTGTGTTCTTTGGTGGATTCCGAAATCTAATCGTAATTACACAGGCCTCTTGCGAGTGGATTGCGACGGTCTTCTTTGGCATCGGAACGGTCTACACAGCCCTGACCTTGGTCAGTGATTCCCTTACCGGTTCTATTGCACTTGACACGTTCGGCGGAAAGGCTGACCCAACCGTGATACGGGCTCTCAATGAAAGTACAGTCTTGATGTTTGGTTCCGTTGGGATATTCCTAATAGCAACAATGATGGTAGTGGCCGGAATCCTGATTCTTCGTACAAACGCGGTTCCAAGGTGGACTGGATGGTTAGCCTTAGCCACTGCAGTCTGGGACTTGGCGTTTGTACCCACAATGTACTTTGGCACCGACTTCACTAGGTTCTACACTGCCGCAGGTGATGGACCGGCGGCCGCGGCTCCTTTGCCGTTCGTCATCTGGATTTTGGCAACTGCTATTTGCATGATAAGGAAGAGGGCCGTTGAGAACAACCAGTGAATGGGGTGATAGATGGAAGCATCTAACAACAGCATGCAGCGGTCGGTGCTGCGACCCAACGGTATCATGGTATTCGATCAGGGGCAGACAGAATTCAACATGAAGAATCCCCCCCGATACGCACCGGAAGTCAACAACGACGACCTGTCGCGCCTGTAGATCATGGACTATGAGACGAAGCTCAAGACAGAACCACTACAGGGATGTACTATCACGACAAGCCCCTCAAGCCGGAATCTTTTGTGTTCTGACAAACCGAACTTCAACAATTCGAATCCTTTTATTTTTTTTCTCTCGATATCAAAGAAGTAATCACGAGACCAAGTCCTATTCCAATGAGTATAGATGCCACAAAGAATAGGGGTGATGCCTTAAGAAAAATGAATCCAACACCTACACCTACAAGTGTAGTTCCACCAATAGCCCAAGTGCTCCTATCATTTTTTCTATTTGCCTTATCCATTTGCTCTCCTCCCTTGTTACCATGCAACGATCTTGGTTGTGGAACGTTCATGGTCAACCATCCGGTTACAGATGTCAAGTTTTTTACTCATAATTCCTTTCCAAGTGAGGTACCATCCCCGCTATTTCAGGTATAGCTTTGCTGTATATTTGAGTGAGGAATTAAAGCGATCTCCGCGCGAGGTCCAGTTGATTCTTCGGCACAGAGACATCGGCACAACGACAGGGATGTACTATCACGACAAACCGATGAAACCGGAAGTGTTTGTGTTCTAATGTCAGAATCTATTTGATTGACTCCCTGATTGGTTCGGGATAGATCGGATCTACGAGTCCTGAACTGTACGCGATGATCTTGACGCCCATCTTAACGTTGTTCATCGGAGTTTGGTAGAACAAGATTGCGGAGGACCGGCCAAAACTTGTGTCTTATATAAGCCACGCCGCCGCCATCGTATTCAAGAGACCCGACTGATCTTCGACTCAATTCGAGGAAAACTGAAACAACGATTTGCACATGCTCGACTATCGGGATGCAGGCAACGCAACGATCAGCAGCGTGATCCCGATCCGATGAGATATACAGCCTGTGTTTTTAGAGAATAGCACTATACTTAGTACCAAACCTGTTTGAAGGGGGAGATAGGCCATGAGCAAGATATACATCGCGATTGTCGCAATCCTGGCATTCTCAGCTTTAGCACTGACAAGTTGTGATCTGTTTCCACCCGAATGTGCTCTGGAGCTAGCGGATTCACCGGATGAACCGTATTACACAGGGGCAGGTGCGGTCAAAACAATATATTTCAAGCTGCACAACATCGGAGAAGTGACTCTGAACGACTGCAAGGTGAGATGGTACCTGGATGATGCTGGTGATGCCCTTACCGGTACTTTGGAGTTTGACGAGATAACGGGTTGGGCTCCTGCGCTTGGAACAAGATTGGATCCCGGAGAGACAAGCAATTGGATTTCAGTTCAAACTTCAGAGGTAGATTTTTCTGGAGGAGTCGAATTCTTCGGTGTGTACGCCTGGGGGTGGGAAAATCCCTCCGATGAGTAAATGTTGGCTTTGGAGGCATCCGTCAATGATTTGATGCGATCTTTTTCAACCTTGACTTTGTCATCGCGGATGATTCGCCCGGGCACTACGATCATCGACCCGCTCAAAGAGAAGGTAAGCTGCAATACTCTCTGTCAAGTTATGTGAATAATTTCGCGGTATTGCTGCGGTATTGTTTCGGGGTCGTGCCGGTGTAGCGCCGGAATACTTTGGTGAAGTAGCTCTGGTCGTTGAATCCGCAGTCCAGAGCGATCTGATTGATGTTCAGGTGTGTCTCGTCCATTAGCGCGCAGGCCTTCTCCACCCGGAAATGATTCAATAGATCCGTAAAGGTATGACTGGTTCTGTGATGAAAAACCTTGGAGAAATAACCGTAGGACATGTTGCAGGCCCGGGCCACCTCGTCCCTGGTGATCGGCTGATCCAGATTGTTCTTCATGTACTCGATGGCCAGGGCGATGGAATCCGGCGGGGTAGGGGCAACCTGGTCGAGGCTGGTGGAGATGAAGTCTTCCAGCCAACGGGTCAGCCAGTGACTCAGCTCCACATCGTCTTTGATCTCATGGAACTCCTTAAGATAAGAGCTGTTTACGCCCAGCAGATCCCGCGGATTCGCTCCCTTGTCCACGGCGGTGCGGTACATCAGCACCACCATTTCCAGGACCAGTGCTTTCAGCAGATCCAGATCTTCGGTTTGCAGGCTGTAGACTCGGATCAGGATTCTGTTGATGATTGAACGGGCTCTCTCTTTGTCTCCTTTGCGGATGGCCGACAGCAGACCAAACTCCTCCTGCAGATAGATTTCCCGGGAGTCCCTGAACAGGTTCTGCTTCACCGAGTGAATCGCCTCAGCCTTGTAGGCGTTAGCCCTTCCCTGATCCCGGTTCACCTGCATCAGGCTGGAGTTGCAGGCGTTGTACTGGCAGGTCAGATCCAGCAGGGTCCAGCCTGCCTGGCTGATCATGGATCCCCACTCTTCGTCGGATCTCCCAGGATGCACGGCCGAGAAAATTCCCGCCACGATCTGATCGTTCAGACAAACCGGAACACACCAAACATAGAGTCCCTCATTGTCCAGGCTGATGTTCGGCTCGCCCCAGCGCAGGGCTTCCTGAACCATCTGGGACAGATCCAGGTCCCTGTCCTGGGCTTGATACCACGGATAGTATATGCAACGGTTGATCGCCACCCGATTTCCGCTGACCAGAGCGGCACCGAAGTTGGTGGCCGACATGTAACGGTCGGCAAGCTCTTCGAAATCGTTCGGAGTCAGTACATGTTTCCAGTTCTTAGGGGGCATGTTACTGTAAGGATAGCAGAAATACCGAAATATATAAACACGAAAATACCTAAAATTCATGCTATATTGCTAAACATGGGGTTCTTTGTCCGTTATACTTAGGCCCATTATTCTTGGAGGAATGGTTTAGGAGGAAAACGTGGCTTCATTGAATGCGATATCGGAGGCTCTACAGAAGGGCAAAGCCGATGAGGTAAAAACCCTGGTCACCGCGGCTTTGGATGAGAAAGTGGACGCCAAGAAGGTGCTGGAAGAGGGCCTGATAGCCGGCATGGACATCATAGGCGGCCGTTTTAAAAGAAACGAGATCTATATCCCCGAGGTTTTAATCGCGGCACGGGCGATGCACGCAGGAATGTCGGTTCTCGAGCCGATTTTGGTCGAGAGCGGAGTCAAGATGATCGGGAAGATCGCCATCGGTACGGTCAAGGGCGACCTTCACGATATCGGGAAAAACCTAGTGGCTATGATGTACAAGGGTGCCGGATTCTCCGTTGTGGATCTGGGCGTGGATGTAGCGGCGGAGAAATTCGTTCAGGCCTCCGATGACGGTGCGGACATCGTGGGTCTTTCCGCACTGCTGACCACAACTATGGTTCAGATGAAAAACGTGCTGGAAAGTCTGAAGGAGAAGGGTTCGAAAGCCAAGGCGATTATCGGCGGCGCACCGGTGACTCAGAACTACTGTGATGAGGTCGGGGCGGACGGTTATGCCGCCGACGCTGCCACGGCAGTTGAAATCGGCAAGGCTCTGATCAAAGCCTAAGCCCGCTTCGTTAGTGTCCCGCTGATCCGATCGACAGGGTAACGAACAACGGAAAGTGATCGGAAGGCCACCGGCCATCGACACGGTCCCGGATGACCCGGGTGCTCTTGTGGGTAAATACATTGGAGAAGAGAACGTGATCGATGGCCGGCTGCACGGTGATACCCCTGTTGAAGTGGAAGGTACTTCCCCTGGTCTGGGCCACGGCAAGACCTGCCGCAGCCACGATGCGCACGGGGCGGAAAAAGCGGGCTGCGTTGAAATCCCCAAGCACGATCACCCCATCCTCCGGATGCTCCCTGGATGCGATACGATCGGCAACCAGCTGAGCGGAGTTCAGCCGGTTTTGCAGGCTGCCGTAATCGAAATGCAAGTTGTAGAGGTAGAAAATCTGTCCGCTTTCACTGTCCCGTAGCCGAGACCAGGAACAGAAGGCGGGGTAGCGGCCCTTCCACGGTAGGGCGTAGATCTGATCCGGATCCGGAGAGAAGAAGAAGAAACCCTGATCCAGAGCCTGGAAACGGCTCTTACGGTAGAGGATCGGCTGGGTCGAGGGATACTCGCGGGGATCTCCGATGGCAGTCACCCCGTACTCGGGAAAATGCTCCAAAACCCAATCGAGTTGCTCGTTTTCCCGGTTCCAGTGCCCTCCCACAAAGGTCTCCATCTCCTGAAAACCGATGATATCGGCGTCTCCCCTGCGTAGGATTTCCACAACGGCCTCCCGCCTTTGCTCCCAAATCATCTTCTCCTGCCAAGGGGTGATGTAATGGATGTTGAAGGAGCCTACCACCAGCTCATGGTTTTCCCTTGTTCCCACCAGCCCGGACTCTGCATGGCCGGTAAGGGCACTTGGAAAGAAAGTCATCATCAAAAGAGGGATATATATGATCTTATTCATAATGTTTAGACGAGTCGAAAGGCCAAATTATTACCCGGAATTATTAACGGGGGCAGGGCCGGGTTCGGAAATTACAGTTCCAGCAGACCCCGGCGAATACCTTCGCGGATAGCCTCCACCCGGTTCGTAGCCTCGAGCTTGGCAAAGATCGAGGAGACGTGGTACTTCACGGTGTGTTCGCTGATCTCCAGACGAACGGCTATCTCCTTGTTTGCCAGCCCGAGGGACAGCAGCTGCAGTACCTCCGCCTCCCGTGGCGAAAGTTCCCGACGGGAAAGCTCCTGAAGGTCCTGCGAAACTCCTGCAACGCGGCCGGCGCCTCTGCCGGCGCCGCTGAACAAGCCCCGCATCAGCTGCGGTGAGCCTGCCAGTAATCCCGCGGCCAGCGCGCGGATGGCGGCCCTGACCTCCTCCTCCGCCGTATTGGCCGGAAGTAGGCCGAAGCCGCTTTGCGCCGCTTCCAGTACAGATCGATACGGGTCAATGTCGTCGGCGATCACCAGCAGGGAAGGAACGGGCCCCGGGAGGGGAAGCTCAAGGAAGGGGGAACTTCCCAACCCCGGAGTCCCGCTCAACAACAGGACATCGCAATCCTCGTAATCCTCGACGATTTCCAGATCAGGGTCATCGCCGACGAGCGCCCGCAGACCCGCCCGGATCATCGCACTGTCGCCGCGTATTCCCACCCGGATCATGGAACCTTCACCTTTTCTTGCCACACTGAGGCAGGATGGCCGGAATCAGCGGCAGCCCCGGCCTTCCCACCCGTGATAGCGGCGCTGCAACGGACGATCCAGGGTTCCGACATTCAGGGAGATCTCTTCCCTCTTGCCGCCCCGCAGCAACTCAATCGAGACAGGTTTACCGCCCATTCCGGCCATCAGCTGCTCCAGCAGATCTTCATGGTTGCTTACCGCCCGTCCTGCAAAACCCACAAGAATGTCCCCGACCATGATTCCGGCAGTGGCCGCCGGACTTTCCGGCTCGACTCCCACGATGAGCAGTCCGGCTGTCTGTTCGCGGCTGAGTGGTGAAGGTTGGGGCAGATCGACCTGCTGGCTGCGGACCCCCAGGTAGCCGGGTTTGATGCTTCCCTCGGTTCTGAGTTTTTCCGCTGTTTTCCAGGCCAGCTCCGTGGGAATCGTGATGGATGTGTCGGAACTGCTGCCGAAGGTGTTCACGCCCAGCAGCTTACCCTTGGTATCCACCAGCGGACCGCCGGCAAATCCAGGGAAACGCCTTGCATCGCTGCGCATCACCCCCTCCAGGGCGACGCCTCGGCGGCTTCGATACGCCCCGGCGGTGATACTGAGAATGCCCAGGCTTGCCTGGACTCCCTCCTCGGTCGGGCGTCCAAGGGCCAGAACCAGTTGTCCGACTGCGGCTGATTCTTTCGCGGCTTCAGCCGGCGTGCCGGTACCCTCCTCCAGTTCGAGGAGGACCAGATCACTGAGGGGATCCCGCCCCGCCACTTTGGCGCTCGGTTTTGATCCATCAGCCATCAGGATCCGGATATCCTCCTCCCGCTCCACACTGTGATCGGCGCTGAGCACAAGTTTGGCGGCATAGACCACGCCGCTGGATGGATATCCGCCGCGGCCCTCTACGCCCACCGTGTAGCCGGAAGCCCGTTTAACCGCCTGGCTCATGCCGGCGGAAAGGTCATTCAAATCGGTTGCCATTACACTCACTCCTAAGAAGAAATCTCTGCCATGATCATGGTCGTCCTTCACAATATACAAAGGAGTTTCGGTGGCGGGTATTACCGGAACGGCTAGGTAGGGGCCTGCACGATCGGCTAGGTCGATGATCAGATGCCGATGTCGAAACGCTGTTCCAGCGCCCGATCGTCCAGATCGTAGTGAGACAACCGCTCGCGCATATCGGGATTATCGAGGAAGGTGAAGCGTCCCGCTTCCCAACACACCTTGCCGTCCAGCTCCACTTTGACATCGAACAGAGACCAGCAAATTTCGCCGGGAGCGTAGTTTCCGCAGGTGTGGAAGTGCAGGTAACGGGGATTGGCGAATGCCACGGAACCCCAGCGCTCGATATTCGAGGTTGCGCTGAGAGGGTAGAAGGCCTTGGGGTGGATCCCGGCATGCCAGGAGTGCACGACATCCTCCTCTATACCGAACAACTTCGCCACACGCCGGTAGTGGCTGCGAACCCTCTGCACGAGATCCTTCGGTCCCTCGAAGTCTTTGATTCTGCCGTTTTCGACCATGGCCATCAGAGGTTCGTCGAGCCTCAGAAAGCTGTCCTCGTAGAGGTGATTGGCGGTGGACATCAACCAGTGGGCCACGGCAACCCGGCCGCTCATGGTTGCGCAGCTGACCGGAGGGAAGATCGGGATGGGAAAAAGTAGAAGGGTGAACTCCTGGACATCTGCGGTACTGCCCTTCACGGGGATCTGCGTTGCGCTCACATCGGTTCCAAGCGGGCAGGTGATGCGCCAGCTTCGAGCTGCG
>Ga0315554_1001104_pt1 | contig 16015 bp, 17 predicted proteins | sample SalMarSW160370MG_FD_202114 | JGI IMG/M metagenome (GOLD analysis project Ga0315554, IMG submission 202114) | Salt marsh sediment microbial communities from the Plum Island Ecosystem LTER, Massachusetts, United States - Salt Marsh Sediment SW1603-70 ... | reverse complement strand
GGTGAAAAATATCTGATCTTGAAAGAGAGTGACGTTCTCGCCATCATCGGATAGAAGAAGCTGGAAATTATTTGTCAACGAGACCGGAAGAATAAATTCATAATAGGAGCAAGTGAGCAATGACTGCCAAGCAACTCGCATTTTCGGAAGACGCACGAAGGCGTCTTAAGGCGGGGGTAGATACCCTGGCCAATGCTGTAGCCACGACATTGGGCCCCAAGGGGCGCAACGTGGCCCTGGACCGCAAGTTCGGTTCTCCGACGATCACCCACGACGGCGTAACGGTGGCCAAGGAGATCGAGCTGGAAGATCCGTTTGAAAACATGGGAGCGCAATTACTGAAAGAAGCCGCCACCAAGACCAACGACATCGCCGGAGACGGCACAACGACATCGACGGTCTTGGCGCACGCCATCGTCACCGATGGCTTGAAGAGCCTCGCTGCAGGCTCCAATCCCATGTTGCTGAAGCGCGGTATCCTTTCCGCGTCCAAAGCTGCATCGGATGCAATCGGGAAGCAATCGATTGAAGTTACCACGAAAGAGGAGATCGCCTCCGTTGCCGCCATTTCCGCGCAGGATTCGGAAATCGGCGATTTGATCGCCGAAGTGATGGACAAAGTCGGCAAGGATGGGGTCATCACGGTTGAAGAATCGAAGGGATTGGAATTCGAAACCGAGTACGTCGAGGGTATGCAGTTCGATCGCGGATACGTTTCCCCCTATTTCGTTACCGATCCTGAGCAAATGGAAGCGGTGATCGAGGATCCCTACGTCTTGATTCACGACAAGAAGATTTCCGCTGCCACGGACATCGTACCGATTCTCGAGAAACTCGTGCAGGTCGGCAAGCGCGAGCTGGTCGTGATCGCAGAGGACGTTGACGGCGAAGCCATGGCCACGCTGGTGCTCAACAAGCTGCGCGGCATGCTCAACGTCGTCGCCGTGAAGGCCCCCGGATTTGGCGATCGCCGCAAGGCGATGCTCCAGGATATCGCCATCCTCACCGGTGGGACGGTGATTACCGAGGAGCTGGGCCGCAAACTCGAATCCGTTACCGTCAACGATCTCGGCAAGGCGGGTAAGGTCGTCGTCACCAAAGATGACACCACGATCGTCGAAGGCGCCGGGGAAGCCGACAAGATCAAAGGTCGCATCGAAGAGATCAAGGTCGAAATCGACCGCTCGACAAGCGACTACGACAAGGAGAAGCTCCAGGAGCGCCTGGCGAAATTGGCCGGCGGCGTGGCCGTGATCGGCGTCGGCGCTGCGACCGAGACCGAGTTGAAAGAGAAGAAGCATCGTGTTGAAGATGCGCTTTCCGCGACGCGCGCTGCAGTTGAAGAAGGCATCGTCCCGGGTGGCGGGGTGGCGCTGATCAATGCGCTGGATGCGATCAAGAAACTCAAGGACTCGGACGAAGATGCGAACATCGGTATAAACATCGTGCGTAAAGCTCTCGAGATGCCGATGAAGGGCATCGTTGAAAATGCCGGGAAGGACGGCGCGGTAGTTTTGGAGACCGTTCGCCGCAAACAGGCCGAGGAAAAGAATGTCAATATCGGCTTTGACGTGATCAAGGAAAACTACTTCGACATGGTCGAAACGGGTATCATCGACCCGGCGAAGGTCACGAAGGGCGCCTTGGAAAATGCGGCATCCATCGCCGCCATGATCCTGACAACCGAAGCGTTGATCACGGACATTCCGGAGGAAAACAAGCCAGCGGCACCACCGATGCCGGAATACTAGAGCGACGATACAATGATCGACATACAACCCCTCCTTATCGAGGGGTTGTTTCTTTTTCATGCGATGATCGCGATCTTCATCCGCCCCGGTCCGTACCGATGAACTCGATTCGCGGGCATTCGAACGGAATCCATAATTGACTTTGCTACCCGCAGCGTGGAGATTTTTGCCCCGTAAGCTGCGCCCCGTCGCGACGATTTCAGTGTTCTATACGTAAAGTAGAATGTCAGATACATCCAGCGAATCGCTGACTGCGGACAGCGTCAAGCGACGAAGGATGTGGCGATGAAGTCAATCCAAGAGGAGGATTTGATCGATGGAAAACGAACCGAAAACTCTCAAGCGCTCACGTTCGAATCGGATACTCTTTGGGGTTTGCGGGGGGTTGGGGGAGTATTTTGACGTAGACCCCGTATGGTTCAGGCTGTTGTTCGTTCTTTTCGGCCTACCGGGCGGTGTTCCGGGCATCTTACTCTACATCATTTGCATGATCGTCATACCGGAAGAGGCGGAGTAAGTTCTCGAATTTTCGCAGAACGAGTAGGCCAGTATCCTTGAGGCCGATGTTCGAAGATTCTGTTCTCGACGTCACGCCGTCACACCTGTAAACGGCGGTTGGATCGAACGCAGCTTCGAAGCGCCAGATCGGGGAATAACTGTGTACATCGGTCCGTATACTCAATGCGGAGCGATCGCGTCGCTTACATATATTGCCTGACAATCAGCGCGATGCCGAAGATGACGAGCAGCGCGAAACATCCGCAGCCAAAGATACGCATGGTAAGTCGGAGCACGACTTTGAGAACGGTCCATCCGATAACCAATCCGACCAAGATGAGTAAGAGAGTCATTAACTGCATGTAGTTTCCCGTCCTTTGCAGAGATAGGTCATCATACCATTTTTTATTTCACGGGATACTTAAATTCTTGGAATTCGGCACACTTATAAAAACTATCATTCACAGGCCGGTCAGGCCGTAAGATGCGCGGCTGTTGCCGTGCTTTTCCAGGGGAAAAGTCCGCAGCGAAAATACTCCGGCCTCGTCGTACGCCTGTTTCCCCATCAGATTCCATGGGCATTCGCAGCAAGATTGCACCTCAGCGGTGTGACTTACTGCTTTCGCCGTTTTCGAAATAGATAGGTATGTCGCTGCGTTGAATGAAGTTACGAATGTGCAGCAGGAAGCTGAAAACGTTCGAGCGTGCGGCGAGCGTGATTTTAGGAAATGACGATTTAGTTCGCGACCAGTGCGTTGAAATCGGTTGTCTTCAGCCGCGATACCAAGTTGGCCTGGGCTTCGCACCAGATGGCGTTGACGGGGCAGTCACTTCCGAAGGGACACACACTCGGATCCGTCACACATTCGTTGAGCATGATGGGCCCGTCGATTGCCTCGATCACTTCGAGCAGCGTGATATCTGCTGAAGGACGTGCGAGGGAAACGCCACCACGTGCACCACGCGACGTTTGAACCACCCCGGCCACCGATAATTGGGAGACGATCTTGGCGAGAAACGAGGGCGGTATGTGTTGGTCTCGAGCGATTTGGCTGGTTGGAGCACGTCCCCCGTTGCTCAAACTGGCCAGGTACAATACCGCACGAACAGCGTAATCTGCCTGGCGAGTAATCTGCATGCTAACCTCCAGAATAATTCGGCCTTATTTCCTCTCAAGGGTAGGAGTTGTCCTGTTCAGGATAGTTTACTTATTGATCTCCAATTGGGCAAGTGCATTGTGTCACCGAGCCTGCATGACCTTAAGCGAGCCGAACGAGTTGTCGCGCGAGAAAGGCGTGGTATGATTGCGCCGAAAGCCTGTATCGAAACCGTGAGAAACGAGGATATCCCGTGAAGGAAATTGCTGTCGTTGGCACCGGATATGTCGGCTTGGTTACCGCAGCAGGATTTGCTGACCTCGGGAATCGGGTTATCGCACTGGATGTCGATAAGAGGAAAATCGAAGGCCTGAACAAGGGTCGTATGCCGATCTACGAGCCCGGTTTGGAAGAGATGATCGCACGCAACGTTGCGGCGCAACGCCTGTTTTTCGTGACGTCCTATCCGCAGGCGCTGAAAAATACGGAGTTCGTTTTCATCGCCGTAGGTACTCCGGAGGGGGTTGATGGGGAGGCGGACCTGAAGTACGTGCGATCCGCAGCGATATCGATCGCGAAAGCAATGATCGCACCCTTGATCGTGATCAACAAATCGACGGTGCCCGTCGGCACCGGAGATTGGGTTGCGGACATCATTTCATCCGAACAGGAGACTCCCATCCCGTTCGCAGTCGTCTCTTGTCCGGAATTTCTGCGAGAGGGATCGGCGTTGTTGGATTTCATGAATCCATTCCGCACCGTGTTGGGCTCGACCGATTTAGATGCCGCGGAGAAGGTTGCCCGGCTTCATCTGCCTCTCCGGGCGCCGATCATGATCACCAACCTGCGCACCGCGGAAATGATCAAATACGCCTCGAATGCCTTCCTGGCCACGCGCATTTCGTTCATCAACGAAATCGCCAACATCTGCGAGGAACTCGGTGCCGACGTGAAAGAAGTGGCGAGTGGAATGGGATATGACTCGCGCATCGGACCTCATTTTCTCGATGCGGGTCTCGGATACGGCGGTTCGTGTTTCCCCAAAGACGTAAAAGCCCTCGCCCACATGGCGGCCGAAAAGGGTCGTCATCCCCAATTGCTGCGGGCGGTCATGGACATCAACCTCGATCGGCGGAGACTGCTCATCGAGCGAACCGAAAAGCTTTTGGGCTCTGTGGATGGCAAGACGATCGGTTTGCTGGGATTGACGTTCAAACCAAACACGGACGACATTCGCGAAGCCCCGGCATTGGACCTGGCGAGACTCCTGGCGGAAAAAGGCGCGAGGATACGCGCCTACGATCCGCAGGGCATGTCACGGGCGAAGCAGGCGATGCCTGAAATCGAGATGGCCGAAAATGCCTACGAATTGGCTAGAGATTGTGATGCTTTGTTGGTTTGTACCGATTGGAACGAATTCAAACACCTGGACCTCGCCCGCATCCGAAACGCTATGCGCTGTCCCGTCATCGTGGATGGACGGAACATCTACGATCCCAAGCGGATGGCCCAGGCCGGCTTTCACTACCGCGGCGTGGGCCGCGGCTACGGGCCGGATGGCGAGCCGGAAAACTCGAGCCCCACTCGAGATTGAGAAGCAGATATGAATGCAAAGGTTGAGGCGCCTGTCCATCAGCACCGCTTGCGAAATGGCTTGACCATTCGCATGAAGGAAGTCCGCACCGCGCCAATCGTAAGCGTCTGGATGTGGTATCGGGTAGGGTCGCGCGACGAGCATGCAGGCTTGACGGGCGCGTCTCACTGGGTCGAGCACATGCAGTTCAAGGGTACGCCGACTTTCCCGGCCGACGTGCTGGATCGGGAAATTTCGCGTTGCGGTGGATATTGGAATGCCATGACCTGGCTGGATTGGACCGCGTATTACGAGACTCTGCCCAACGATAAGCTGGATTTAGGGCTGCGACTCGAGGCCGATCGCATGATCAACAGCCTCTTCGAACCACAGGAAGTGGAATCGGAACGGACTGTGATCATCTCGGAACGTCAGGGAAACGAGAACGAACCGACCTATCGTCTGGCGGAAGAGGTACAAGCGGCGGCTTTTCGCGTCCATGCCTATCATCACGAGGTGATCGGAGATCTCGTGGACTTGAATTCAATGAGCCGCGACGATCTTTTCCGGCATTATCGACGGTATTACATCCCCAGCAACGCCGTGCTGACCATCGCCGGTGATTTCCGCAGCCAGACGCTGTTGAAGAAAATTCGTGCGGAATATGGTTTCCTTCCGCGCCTGACCCCGCCGGAGCGTCTGCTTCGTCCCGAGCCGGAACAGCAAGGGGAGCGTCGCGTTGAGGTTCAGGGACCTGACGAAACCGCATACCTCCAGATTTCCTACCACGCACCTCCGGCGGATGACCCGGACTTTTTCCCGCTTACGGTTCTCGACAGCGTACTGACCGGCGCGGCGAGCCTCAATCTCTTCGGGGGCGGATTATCGAATAAAACTTCGCGGCTGTACCGGGCGTTGGTGGAAGGGGAAATCGCCGCTTCGGTGCAGGGTGGTTTGGCTGCGACGAGTGACCCGTTTTTGTATTCCATCCATGCGACCATCCGCCCCGACTGTTCTCCCGAACGTGCGCTCGAGATCGTCGATCGAGAAATCGCCCGCGTCCTGGAGCAAGCCCTCAGCGAAGATGAACTTTTGAAGGCTTCGAAGCAAGCTCGTGCACTTTTCGCATTCAACAGCGAAAGCGTCACGAACGTCGCCTTCTGGCTGGGATTCAGTGAAATGTTTGCCGACTACAGCTGGTTTGCGGAATACCCTCAGCGCGTCGAGGCGGTGAGCGCGGAAGATATCCTGCGGGTCGCTTCGAAATACCTGCGACCATCGAACCGCGTGGTCGGTATCTACCGGCCGCTGAATGGAAGAAATCATGGCTGAGATGGAAGAGTCGCTGCCTCAACTCGATGTACGCAGGCTGCCGGGTCCGGATACGATTCTTCGCCGCGTTTTACCCAACGGAATCACGGTGCTTGTGCGGGAGAATTTCACCAGCCCGTCCGTCGTAATTTCCGGCTACCTGCCTGTCGGTTCGCTCGACGAGACGCCGGAACAGGCGGGATTGGCGTATCTAACCGCGCAGGGTTTGATGCGCGGCACCACCACCCGTTCCTTTCAAGACATCTTCGAGTCGATCGAATCTATCGGCGCGCGAGTCGCCTTCGTCGGAAGAACTCACACCACGAGGATATTTGGGAAAGCGCTGGCGGAGGATCTTCCCCTGCTGCTCGACGTAATTGCCGATGTTCTACAGGATTCTGTGTATCCGGAAATCGAATTCGAGCGCTTGAAAGCACAACATCTGACTTCGCTGGCGATACGCGACCAAGACACCCAATCACGTGCCGCACTGACGTTTGACGAACTCGCCTACCCCAACCATCCCTATCGTTTGCCGGCGAGTGGATATCGGGAGACCGTCCAGGATTTGCGCGTGGAGGATCTACGAGAATTCCGGGCGCGACGCTACTCCCCGGAAGGGATGCTGCTCGTGGTCGTGGGGGCGATCGAGGCGCAGAAAGCGGTCGCCGCTGTCACCGATGCCCTGGCGGACTGGAAGCCCGGCACGGCGTCCGAACGTCCACCTTTGGGAAACGTCAAGAGACCCACGACGAAGCAGCGCAAAGATGTATATCTGGAAGGGAAGAGTCAATCGGACCTTGTCATCGGCGTCGTGGGACCCAGCCGGTATCATGAGAATTATCTTGCAGCAGCCCTGGGCAACAACATCCTCGGGCGGTTTGGCTTATTCGGTCGCCTTGGAGAAGCCGTTCGTAAAACGGCCGGATTGGCCTATTATGCCTACAGCTCATTGACCGGTGGCCCTGGTCCCGGCCCCTGGCAGGTGAATGCCGGCGTCCATCCTGCCAACATCGAGCGCACGATTCACATCGTCACCGACGAAATACGACGCTTTTCAAGTCAGCCGGTTACCCGGGAAGAGTTGCATGACAATCAGGCGAATTTCATCGGTAGTTTGCCGCTGCGGATCGAATCCAACGAGGGACTTTGCGGCGCGTTGATCCACATCGAGCGCTACAATCTCGGATTGGACTATTACCAACGCTATCCGCAGACGATCGCTGCGATAACCCGTGAGGACGTACTGGATGTTGCCCGTGAATTTCTCGATCCCGAGTGGTTGGTGATTGCGACCGCCGGCCCAAAAGCTGAGACGGGATCATGATAGCAGCAGGGGTGGATGTCATCGAGGTGGATCGGCTCGATCGGGCAATCTTGCGCCACGGCCAGCGCTTGTTTAACCGCTTCTATACCGCACAGGAGTTGATCGACGCCCAGGGTCATACGCCCGCACTGGCGGCGCGTTTTGCCGCCAAAGAGGCGGTGGCAAAGGCGCTGGGGACCGGGATCGGTGAAGTCGGTTGGAAAGAGATCGAGATCGTCAACGGCCCGCAGCGTAAACCGCTTCTTCATCTTCACGGCCGGGCCGCTGAAGTGGCCGAGAAATTGAGTCTGAATTTCTGGTCCGTCTCACTCAGCCACACGCATCAACATGCGATGGCCATCGTCGTCGCCATACGGGCGCCGGAGTGATTGGCTCCCCTGGATCGAAATAGCGCAGCCGCGTTGGCGGTCGCATTCGATCGAAGCGCAGATGCAGCGTCGCGTTTATCCGGGACGAGTGTTTGCCGCGATCGGTCGATTTCGATGGAAATTTATCCCACAACGGATCAGCCGGAAGAACACTGAAGCAGGATGAGGGTATATCATCGCGAGCCAGCCTCGTACGGGACGCTTTGACGAAATCATACCCGCGTGTTATACTGCTCCAAGCTCCCGCCATAAGCAAGAGCATGGCGGGAACAATTCTGCCCCTTTGGGGTAATTCGCACGCTTCTCGACGAAAACGGGCGTGCCGGTCGGCCAGCCGGTTCCGTTCTCGGTTGAAGGAAGCGGAGGAAAAACGCACAGGAGGTGTACATCATGGCCGTTGTATCTATGAAGTCTCTTCTCGAAACCGGGGTCCACTTCGGGCACCGCACACGCAAGTGGAACCCTCGCATGAAGCCCTACATTTTTACAGAGCGGAATGGAATTCACATTATCGATCTGCAGCAGACCCTCGAAGCGTTGACCGAGGTGTATGCGTTGGTCCGCGATCGGGTGGCCGAAGGCGACAAGGTCTTGTTCGTGGGCACCAAACGTCAGGCGCAGGAAACGATCGAACTCGAGGCGAAACGCTGTGGAATGCCCTACGTCAACGCCCGCTGGCTGGGGGGAACGCTCACCAACTGGCGGACGATCCGCAGCCGTATCGATGAACTCGAATCCCTCGAACGCCGTCGGGACGAGGGTGAATTTGAGCTGCTGACGAAGAAAGAGGCGCTCAGTCTTCACCGCAGGATCGACAAACTCGAAGGACGCCTGGGCGGCATCCGTGAAATGGCCACCGTGCCCGAACTGCTCTTCGTCGTAGACGTACGCCGAGAGGAAACGGCGATCCACGAAGCGAATCTGTTGGACATCCCCGTGATCGCCCTGGTCGATACGAACTGCAATCCGGAAACGGTCGATTACGTCATCCCTTCGAACGACGACGCCATTCGCGCCATCAAGTTGATGGTCTCCAAGATTGCCGATGCCGTCCTGGAAGGCAAAGCGCTGCGTAAGGATACCGAAGAGGAAGAAACGGAGATCTCGGAAGAGCTTGGAGCCATGGTCGCCGGAGAAGTGACCGATGAGGATCTGCTTGGCGAAGCGACCCTCGCCAAACTCAAGAGTGGTGAGTATGACGAGCGGCAGGCTGCAGCCGAGGCAGAGGCTGACGAAGCTGAAGCGGATGAAGGAGAGGCGGAAGCGGTCGAAGAGAAAGCCGAAGCCCCGACGGAAGATGCGGAGGAAGATTCTGCCGATGATGACGGCGAATCCGACACAGGAGACGAAGAATAAGCATGGCAGTTTCAACGAAAGTCATCAAGGAATTACGTGAAAAGACAAACGCAGGCGTGCTCGCCTGTCGTAGAGCGCTGGAAGAATCCGGCGGCGATATCGAAAAAGCAGTGACCTTGCTCAAAGAGCAGGGAATGGCGGCAGCCGATAAACGAGCCGACCGGGCAACGAACAACGGTGTGTTGGATCTCTACAATCATGGTGATGGCCGGGTCGGCGTGATGGTCGAGGTGAATTGCGAGACGGACTTCGTGGCACGTACGGAGGAATTCAGGAACTTCGCCCACGAAATTGCCCTGCAAATCGCAGCCGGTTCCCCGCGTTGGCTTTCGGCGGACGATGTGCCGGAAGATGTGCTCGAAGAGGAACGTGCGTTCGCCAAGAAAAGAGCGGAAAACGACGGAAAACCGGAAAAGGTGATTCCGCGCATCGTTGAAGGACGGATCGAGAAATTCCTCGACGAAAATTGCCTCTTGCGGCAGGCCTACATCCGCGACGATTCCAAAACGATTGAGGAAATGCTCAAGGAAACCATTGCCTCGACTGGAGAAAATATCACCATTCGGCGCTTCGAACGCTGGACTTTGGGAGAAGAACTCGATTGATCCTCACGGGCCAACCTTGGTTGGCCCGATTTTATTTTTCCCTTCGCCAAGAGGTGGATGACGCATCATGAAAAAGCCTGCATACGAACGAATCCTGCTCAAACTGGGCGGAGAAGCACTCGCCGGGCCGCAAGGATTTGGGATCGACCCTCTCCGGGCAGAAGCTGTAGCAGAACAAGTCGAGCGCGTGCGTGAACAGGGCGTGCAAGTGGCGTTGGTGATTGGGGCGGGCAATCTCTGGCGCGGCCGGGAAGGCATCACGCGTGGTATGGAACGGGCTACTGCGGACTACATGGGAATGCTCGGGACGGTCATGAATTCCATGGCGTTGATGGACGCTTTGGAGCGGCGGGGGATCGTCACCCGAGTGATGTCGGCGGTGGAGATGCGCGCCGTCGCCGAACCGTACATTCGAAGACGTGCCATCCGCCATCTCGAGAAGGACCGAGTCATCATTCTCGGAGGCGGCACAGGCAACCCTTATTTTTCTACCGACACGGCGGCAGCGCTGCGGGCCATGGAAATCGAAGCCGACATCCTCATCAAGGCCACAAAGGTGGACGGCGTGTATGACAAGGATCCGCATAAGAATCCAGACGCAAAACGCTTCGATCATCTCACCTACATCGATGCATTGAACCGAAGACTTCAAGTGATGGACAGCACTGCGATCTCACTTTGTATGGATAACAAGATGCCCATCCTGGTGCTGAACATGTGGCTTACCGATGAACTGATCAAAGCTGTAAACGGCGAGTCCGTCGGGACAATGATTTCAGAATGATCGTCTTCCCCAAAGTATTGGATAGCATCACAACCCAATGACGTTCTGTCGTGGATTAATGCGAGAAGCGGTGCGGGTTGGTGATTCGCTTTCTTGTGCGCTATGGCTTGAGTCGGCGAATATCGCATTTTCAATCGTTTTACGCTATGCTTAAGTCAGCGATCGGTTTTGAATTGCTGGAGGGAGGATAATTCGCATGGTTCAGGATGAGTTGAATGAAGCGAATGCACGTATGGTGGGCGCGGTCCGGTCCTTGGAAGAGGACTTGGGCACGATTCGAACCGGCAGGGCGTCTCCTGCACTCGTGGAGAAACTATCCGTGATGTATTATGATAACCCGACTCCGCTGATGCAGTTGGCGACAATTTCTGCGCCGGAACCTCGTTTGCTCACGATTCGGCCGTTCGACCCCGGCAGTTTGAAAGACATCGAACGCGCCATCATGACTTCGGACCTCGGCCTCACACCCAACAATGATGGTAAGATAATCCGACTCAACATCCCGCCCCTGACTGAGGAACGCCGCCACGATCTGGTTAAAGTCGTGCGGAATAGGACGGAAGAGGCGCGAGTGGCGGTTCGAAACGTACGTCGGGACGTACTCAACGAACTCCGAGATTATGAGCGGGAAAAGCTCATATCCGAAGACGATCTCAAGCGCGGCGAGGACGATTTGCAGAAAATCACCGATCGCATGATCGACGAACTCAACGAGATCGGCTCGCGAAAGGAATCTGAAGTACTTGAAGTTTGAGATGCCAAGATCAAAACCTATGACATTACCCAAGGACAGGGAACTTCCGGAAAACGTGCCAGCCCATGTGGCCATCATCATGGATGGAAATGGACGTTGGGCGCGCGAACGCGGTTTACCGCGTCTGGCGGGTCATCGCGCGGGCGTGGAGAACTTGCGTGCCGTTCTGGAAGCGAGCGCCGAATTTGGTATTAAATACCTGACGATTTATGCATTTTCCACGGAAAATTGGAAACGGCCGGCGGAGGAAGTGCGCGGTTTGATCAGGATCCTGGAAGAAGTCATCGATCGGGAAGTATCCGAGCTGCATCAAAACGGCGTGCAATTGCGGCACGTTGGCAAGCTCGATCGTTTGAGTCCGGAATTGCAGCGAAAGGTAATCGAGGCGATCGAACTCACGCGCGACAATACTCGCCTGGTACTCAACGTTGCTTGGAACTACGGCGGCCGAGCTGAAATTATCCACGCCATTCAACAAATGATCATGGATGGCGTGGCGCCGGAGGAGGTTGATGAGGAGCTCGTCGGTCAATACCTCTACACGGCCGGCTCCCCCGATCCCGATCTAATTATCCGCACCTCTGGCGAACTGCGTGTGAGTAATTTCCTGATTTGGCAGAGTGCATATGCAGAGTGGTACATATCCCCAACGTATTGGCCTGATTTTGGCCGTGAAGAATTGTTGAAGGCGCTTCGCGAGTATGCCCAGCGTGAACGACGTTTCGGTCAGGTACCGACCCCTGTCTCCTCGAAATCTTAATCTGCGCCAGCGGATAGTCGTCGTCCTCGTCGCGTTGCCCGGTCTCGCCTGGGTGATCGCCGAGGGAGGCTGGCTTTACACGCTGACCTTCGCGATCATTCTCAGCCTCGCAGCCGCTGAATTCGGTTTGCTCCTTCGTACCAAAGGTTACCGCCCGTCTGTACCGATCCTGATCGTCGGCGTGCTGGCGTTGTCGATCGGCCGCTACCTGTGGGGATTGAATGGGACGGCCCATCTGCTTGCAGTTCTCTGCCTTGTCGGCCAGGTGTGGCACATCGTTGATTACGAGCGCGGGGCGACTTCATCCGGGACGGATTTCGCGCTTACGATGGAGGGATTGCTTCTCTGCGGATGGATCGGTCCGTATCTCATTTCGCTTCGGAACCTGCCCGACGGGTTGTGGTGGGTTTTAATCGTGCTCCCCTGCGTCTGGACGGCGGACGGATTCGCGTACGTCGTTGGGCACGCCATCGGGAAACGGCCGCTGTGCCCCCGCTTGAGTCCCAGTAAAACCTGGGAAGGCTACTTCGGCGGGGTGTTGGGCGGTGCGCTTGCCGGGTACCTGCTGCCACTGTTGTGGCGCACCGGTTTTTCGGACACAAAGCCGGTCACGATGATTGGTGGGTTGATTGTTGGTATAATTCTTGGTGTGTTGACACCGTTGGGGGATTTAAACATCAGTATGATCAAGCGTGAGTACAATGCGAAAGATACGAGCACTTTTATTCCCGGTCATGGCGGCCTGCTGGATCGTCTGGACTCCTGGCTGTGGGCTGGCATTTTAGGCTACTACATCGTTCTGTTGCTTCAAAATAGCTGAAAGTTTGGCTTCTTGCTGTGAAGCAGGGAGTGGATCAATGAGACAGATGACCGTGCCTTGTTCAAAGAATATCTTCGTCGCGGACTTGAAATAAATTGAGTGGATACGTTCGGAATCGTAGGCGGAGTTGCGGATAGGTGCCGGAACGCTGCATGGCGGCGGTTGGCACGTACCATACGGGGGGATTGTTGTTCGGGTTTGTTTTGCTTGCGGATGAAATATGTGCGTGCTATAATTTGCAGGCAATCTTGATTATCTAAGGCAATCCCCCCGCTGATCAAATTAGAGTAGGTTTTTTTGAACCTCATGATGTGCCCGTCCACAATCGTTTAATCGTATGGGACTTACACCCAATTTGAAGCATTGCGATGGATTGATAAGTTATCTTAATCGGGGAGTTTACGCATGAATATTGCCCAATTGGAAGCCATGACCCTTGCCGACTTGCGCAGCATGTCGAAGGACTTGGAGATACCACGAGCGAGCCGGATGAAAAAGGAAGATCTCATCCTTCACATCATGCAAGCAGATGCCGAGCGCCGCGGCCTCGAGCTGCGCGGCGGGGTTCTGGAGGTGATGAACGAAGGGATGGGATTCCTGCGTGCAGACCATTATCTGCCGGGGAAGAACGATATCTACGTATCGCAATCCCAGATTCGCAGATTCAGTCTTCGAACGGGTGACATGGTCATCGGTCAGGTCCGGCCGCCGAAAGATACCGAGAAATACTTCGGCCTGCTGCGCGTCGAATCGATCAACGGCATGGATCCGGAAGAGGCATGGAAACGGCCGAAATTCGAAGAACTGACACCGATTTTTCCCGAAGAGCGCTTCGACCTGGAAACCGATCGGCACACGCTGGCAACGCGTATGCTGAACCTGATTGCTCCCATCGGCATGGGCCAGAGAGGCCTCATCGTTTCGCCTCCCAAAGCAGGCAAGACGACGGTTCTGAAACAGATCGCCAACGCCATCTCGCAGAACTACCACAAGGTACACTTGATGGTGGCCCTCATTGGTGAGCGGCCGGAGGAAGTAACCGACATGGACCGTTCGGTCGATGCCGAGGTGATCGCTTCCACGTTCGACGAACCGGTAAGTTCGCACGTGCGCGCGGCGGAAATGGCGCTCGCAAGGGCCAAGCGTTTGGTAGAATGTGGCCGAGACGTAGTCATCCTGCTGGACTCGATCACCAGGCTTTCCCGAGCCTACAACCTGATGGTCACGCCCTCGGGCCGCACGCTTTCAGGCGGTATCGATCCTGCAGCGCTTTATCCCCCGAAACGTTTCTTTGGTGCGGCACGTAACATCGAAGAAGGGGGATCCCTGACGATCATCGCCACGTGCCTGGTGGATACAGGATCGCGCATGGATGATGTGGTTTACGAGGAGTTTAAAGGCACGGGCAACATGGAACTTCATCTATCCCGCCGGCTGCAAGAACGACGCATATTCCCCGCATTCGACATCGACCGCTCCTCGACACGCCGGGAAGAGTTGCTCCTGGGCCCGGATATCACCCAACGTGTGTGGTTGATGCGGCGCATGTTCTCCCAAATGCTGGCGCCGCCTCCCAACGGCGCCGGGTTGGACATGGGCATGGCGACCGAAGCGATCATCAACCGCATTGCGCACACAGAAAACAACATGGAATTCGTTGAAACCCTGACGGAGGATTCCTTCTAAGCATGGCCACCTCCGTCCGAACGCAGTTCCAGTCTTCTCTGAAGAAAGCCGCGCCAATTGCATTGGGCCTCGCCGGCACGCTTGCTGCCGTCGTGACGATATGGTTGAACATCAATGTCGCACAGGCCGCCGAAGTGGAAGTGGAAACCCCGGAAGAAGTCTACACGGAAACCGCGTTGGATGACGAGCTGATCTTGCCGACTTTCAATACGAATCAAGTCGAAAACGTACTATCCCGCCGCGTTGAACCGTCTACACAGATCTCGAAGCGTTCGCGAGTCGAAATCCTGCGCTACACCGTCCAAAGCGGTGACGCGGTGTTCAGTATCGCTAAAAAATACGGGATCAAACCCGAGACGCTGTTGTGGGGCAACTATGAAGTCCTCAACGACGACCCTCATTTGCTGAAACCGGGTCAAGAGTTGAACATACTTCCGGTGGACGGCACCTACTATCAATGGAAAGAGGGAGACGATATCGAAGCGGTTGCGGATGAGTTTGGCGTCGAGCCGCTGGCGATTCTGGAATGGCCGGGAAATCGCCTCGATCCGTCCAACCCGGACATCGATCCGGGAGCATGGCTCGTCGTGCCTGGGGGATCCAGACCGCTGCGGCAGTGGCTGGTGCCGGATCCCATCCGGCCGCAGGCCGGCGTCGGATCGGCGTACGGACCAGGCGGCTGCAGCGGCGATTATTCGGGCGGCGCCGTCGGGACTGGCGGTTTCATCTGGCCAACGTCGAACCATTACCTTTCCGGCAACGACTACTGGTCGGGACATCTGGCGATCGACATCGCTGCGGGATATGGTTCAGCCATCTGGGCCGCAGACAGCGGTGTGGTCGTCTTCGCCGGCTGGTCGACCGTCGGGTACGGCAACATGGTGATGATCGATCACGGCAACGGATATTTGACGCTCTATGGGCACCTCGATTACGTCAGCGTCGGTTGCGGCCAGAGCGTTTATCAAGGCCAGACGATTGGCGGCGGTGGATCGACGGGCAACTCCACCGGACCCCATCTCCACTTTGAAGTCCGCTATCAAGGCGGCTTCATCAACCCCTGGTACGTTCTGCCTTAGCTATACATAAGTTATTCTCTTGACGATCCTCAATGGCATGGTAAGATGCCTATCGCCGAGGAGCATGTAGAGACATGACGGAACATCCGCAACACGAAAACCATTCCCCACAGAAGTCCGCCGTAAGACCAAAGCGCCGCTTCGAAATGTGGCTCGGGATCGCGCGCATTACCTTACGCGAGCCGATCAAACGCATCGCCGGCCACGCGGCGATCCTGGCCATCATCGCGGCCGGTATCTGGGCGG
>Ga0315554_1001103_pt1 | contig 16019 bp, 12 predicted proteins | sample SalMarSW160370MG_FD_202114 | JGI IMG/M metagenome (GOLD analysis project Ga0315554, IMG submission 202114) | Salt marsh sediment microbial communities from the Plum Island Ecosystem LTER, Massachusetts, United States - Salt Marsh Sediment SW1603-70 ... | reverse complement strand
CGGGCTCCTTCGGCAACGGCGTGTACGAATCTACCGACGCGGGAGACACCTGGGCGCGCGTCAATTCGGGCTTGGGGAACCTGCGCGTGATGACCCTGGCAATCTCGCCGTATTTCGCAGTGGACCATACCCTGTACGCGGGCACCGACGGGGGCGGCGTCTACAAGAGCACTGACCTCGCCAGCATTCGCTGGAAGCAAATCAACACGGGGCTGGACAGTTCGCGCATCATGGACCTCGCCATCTCCCCATTCTATTTCGCCGACAGCACGGTGTTCGCAGCCACCTACGACAACGGCGTGTTCGTCACCACCAATGTGGGCGGCTCCTGGAGTGCGGCCAACCGCGGCCTGATTAGCCTGCGCATCAACACGCTGGCCATCTCTCCCCAGTTCAACACCGACAAGACCATGTACGCGGGAAGCAGTTGGGGAGGAATCTTCCGCTCCACCGATGGCGGGCAGACCTGGGAGCAGTACAACAACGGCTTGCCAGGAGACTACGTCGTGACCGTCTGCGCCCTGGAAATGTCTCCGCTGTTCTCCACCGACCAGACCCTCTTTGCCGGGACGTGTTCCCAAGGGGTGTACATGTCCACTGATGGCGGACAGTCGTGGACGAGCCTGAATGAGGGACTGTGGATTCGCCAGGTGAGCTCCATGAACTATGCGCCGACGGCACCGGGCACGCTGTTCGCCGGGATGGTGGGCGGAACCGTGTGGTCGCGCGAATTGGGAGGCGGTGCCGAACTGGACAACTTCGTCTGGCTCCCATTGGTGCTGAACGACTACGCTCAGTGAGAGGCAACTCAGCCCACAGGTCACGCTTGATGCACCTTTAGGATAGTGACAGGGTAACAATCGTCGCATGCGTGGGCGACGGGCGCGCGGTAGGGGCGGCCATGATTGCGAAGCCGCCGTTACCGACGAACCCCACGCGTGTCTCCTCGAACCGTCAACGTGCGAGTAGCCCACGACCCAACGGCATGACGTAGACCGCCGAGGTCTCCAAAGACTCACCAACATAGAGTCAAGCCCAGCCTCGCTCAAACCCACTTTGACAGGTGGAGCAAATTCATATACAATGAGCTTCCGTGTGGGCCTGCGCGGAAGACTCCCCAGGCCCGCCGTTCATGTACTTATCCCGTCACGTGAGTCTGCATGACCAGTTCAGGAGGATTGAATGGCAGCGTATGATATTGGGAACCTGCGGAACGCAGCCCTTCTGGGGCACGGAAGTTGCGGCAAAACCTCTCTCGTGGAGGCCATGCTCTTCGACGCCGGCGTGACATCGCGTCTCGGCAAGGTGGAGGACGGGAACACCGTCTCGGACTTCGATGCAGAGGAGCAGCGCCGAACCATGTCGGTGAATACGTCCATCCTTCCGATGGAGTGGAATGGGCACCGCCTCACGGTTCTGGATACGCCGGGCTACACCGACTTCGTCGGCGAGGTGCGCGGCGCCGTGCGGGTGGCCGAAGGCGCAGTCGTGCTGCTCGATGCCGTTTCGGGCGTCGAAGTGGGCACCGAACTGGTGTGGCAGCACGCGAACGACTACAACCTCCCGCGCCTCGTATTTGTCAACAAAATGGACAGGGAGAACGCCAACTTCCAGCGGCCGGTGGAGAACCTGACCGAAGTCTTCAATGTGAGAGCAGCCATTCTGCAACTGCCTGTCGGCAGCCAAGCAGATTTCAAAGGCGTTGTGGACCTCATCTCTCGAACTGCTTACCTGGACACCCAAGGCGAGCCAGGCGAGATTCCGGCGGGCATGGCCGACCAAGTCGAGGAGGCCCGCCTGCAGTTGGTGGAGATTGCCGCAGAGGCCGACGACTCCTTGATTGAGAAGTATCTGGAAGGCGAAGAACTCACCGACGCAGAAATCTACAGCGGGTTGCGCAAGGGCGCAGCGTCTGGCGAGATTGTGCCGGTGCTCTGCGGTTCTGCAGTTTCCAACCTGGGCGTCCGCGCGCTGATGCAGGCCATTGTGGAACTGATACCCTCACCGGCGGAAGGCGGCGAGATTCACGCCAAGAACCCTGCGACGGGCGAGACCGAAATCCTGGAGCCCACGGACAATGCCCCCTTGGCGGCCCTGGCCTTCAAGACCATGGCAGACCCCTTTGTGGGAAGACTGACCTACCTGCGGGTCTATTCAGGCATTTTGGAGTCCGATTCTCGCGCGCTGAATCCTCGTGCGGAGACCGAGGAGCGGGTGGGGCAACTGTATTCCGTCCTGGGCAAGGAGCAGATTCCCGTCGAGCAACTGCGCGCGGGGGAAATCGGTGCCGTGGCCAAACTGGGCAACACGGTCACGGGCGACACCCTCTGCGACAAGAGTCGCCCGCTCATCCTGGACCCGGTGACGTATCCAAAGCCCATCTCCTCCGCCGCCATCTCCCCGAAGACCAAAGCAGACTTGGACAAGATGAGCACGGCCCTGACCCGTCTGGTAGAAGAAGACCCCACGCTTCAAGTGTCCAGAAACACCGAGACGGGAGAGACCATTCTGTCCGGCATGGGAGAGTCCCACGTGGACATCGCGGCTCGCAAACTCCAGCAGAAGTTCGGCGTGGAAATCACGCTGGACATTCCCAAGGTTCCCTATCGAGAAACCATCACCCGGGTGGCCCAGGCTCAAGGACGCCACAAGAAGCAGACAGGTGGCCACGGTCAGTTCGGGGATGTGTGGCTTCGCCTGGAACCACTGCCGCGAGGCTCTGGCTTCGAGTTCAAGGATGAGGTTTTTGGCGGCTCTGTGCCCAGGCAGTACATCCCTGCCGTCGAAAAGGGCCTTCGCGAGTCCATCTCCAAGGGGATTCTGGCGGGCTACCCCGTCGTAGACTTCTCGGCGGCGCTTTACGATGGCTCCTACCACTCCGTTGACTCATCCGAGATTGCATTCAAGATTGCGGCCAACCTCGGCTTCAGGAAGGCGATGGAGGATGCTGGCCCGGTGCTGCTCGAGCCTATTATGAATGTCACCATCACCGTCCCGGAGCAGTTCATGGGGGACGTGCTGGGCGACTTGAACACGAAGCGAGCGCGCGTCCAGGGTATGGAACAATCCCACGGACGCAGCGTGATTACGGCACAGGTCCCGCTTGCGGAGATACTTCGCTACGCCACCGACTTGCGCTCCATCACGCAGGGGCGCGGGGTCTACACCATGGACTTCTCGCACTACGAGGAGGTGCCGGCCCACATGACGCAGCGCGTCATCGAGGCGGCAAAAACCGAAGAATAGAGGGGCCGTATGGCAACTTCGCAGCGGGCTTGCTCCCCAGCAGGCCCGCTGTTTGCGTCCCGCCCGCTCACCGACGAGAGAGGGGCAAGGCGATCCGCATCCGAGGCCGTTCCTCCGCGCTGCCATCCCGAATATACACGTCTCCATTCACCAGCGCGGCCTGCTCCTTCACGAACTCAAGGCAATCCGATTCATCCTCTCGTCTCAGGCAGCGGCGCTGGGAGTGCGGCTTCCCGTCGTCTTCTATCGTGATGGCGAGCAGTTGGGGCTCCGCGACCAACTCCACCCAGACGTTCTCGGCTTCCCCGTGCTGGCGGGCGTGCCTCAAGCCCTGCAGGATGATGGAGAACGCGGCCTGTGCGGTCGGCGCGCTCATCTCGGCCAGCCTGTCTGGATGGGTGAAGTGAATCCACGCACCCTCCTCTGGGAGTTGCTTCGTGTAGGCCTCTATGGCACCGATGAGGCCCTCTGACTCCAGGATGGTCGGGCGCAGTTCGAACAGGAGCAGGCGAGCCTCGCGGGTGGCCTCCCGGGCCAACTTCTTCAAGGACTCCAGTTCTCCGGGGAGAGCGTCGGGCTGGACTGCGGCCAGTTGGCTGAGGTGGTCCATCCCCATGGTCACCGCCGCCAGCATCTGTATAGCGCCCTGATGCAGGCTGTTGGCAATCTCGGCGCGTATGGAGCGCTGAACCCGTGAAATGCGCTTCTGCTCCTCGCGCAGAGCGCGGTACAGTTGCGCGTTCTCCAAAGCCGCCGCGATGTAGGTCGCGACGCCTTCCATGAGCCAGGCGTCATCAGACGTGAACCCCAAAGGGTCCTGCCGATTCAGCGCCACCAGCACGCCCCGAGGCGATTCCTGCACCTGGAGCGGAACTGCCAGGATGGAGTGAAGGGTGCCCAGCAGCACGCCCTCAGCCTCTGGCGCGTATCGCGGGTCCGACGCAGGTGCGTTGGTCAGAACCGTCTCGCCGGAGCGACAGGCGTGCCCCAGAATTCCGGCAACCTTCAGGGACGCGCCTGTCCAGTCTACGGGTTCGCCGGGCATGTCGGCGGCCAGGCAGTGCAGGTGCTCTCCATCTTCGGTCAAGGTGAACACGAGGCTTGCCTGGGCGCACACCAGTTTCGATGCCAGCCGCAAGGTGCTCTGCAGGGGGCTTCGCATTTCTTCCGCGTCTGCCCTGGCCTTGCCAGCGTGGAATATCATTCCCAGGGTGCCCAGTTTGCGGCGGGTCATCTCCGTTTCCTGGAGTATGCGCAAGAGAATTCCCAACCAAGGTGCCAGGTCCCTCGCGACCCTGGTGGCCTGCTGCTGCCGATCGGGCGGCACGCACAGCGAGAGCGCACCCACCACCTGGTCGGCGGACGTCAGCGGCGCGCTGCACACCATCCATTCCGAGACGGCGGCCACGCTGACCGGGAGCGTGCCTTCTGGCAGGGTCAGCAGGTGCTCGCGGATGCGATTCATCAGCGCGCGCTCCCAGGCATCTACCTTGGACTGCGCGGGGGCAGGCCAGTCCCCGTGGCGCGTGCGCGCAATGCCTCCGCTGGTGCACAACAGCGATACGCCAACAGCGTCGGTCAGCGCCGCAACTTCTTCCGCCACGCTTTGCATCACGGCGGGCAAATCGTTGCCGGCCACCTGGGAAAGCACGGTGGCGAGCGATGGCCACAGAGTTTCGGGAAGGGGGGAGAGTTCCCAATCTGTCACAGAATTCCGCTCCTCAGGGCCTCCGTGTCCACGAGATGCTTGCGTCGAAAACGCCGCGGACGGCAGAGCGCCCTTTCACATGCTTGCAGGAGACCGCGGGTCAAAACGTGATGTCCAGAATGGTCTCGGCAATCTCTCGCAGGGTTTCGGCGGACAACACACTTAGTTGCATGGCAATCTTCAGATACAGCACGTTCGATGGCTTCAGGACGAACGCGCGAACGTCCTCCGGAAGGCTCTCCAGTTGGTGGACGGCCTGCTGGCGCTTCTCCTCCTCGCTCATGGGAAAGATCTGTTCGGAGAAGAAAGTCTCCGCAGGGACGCCGCAAGCCTCGGCTGCCAGTTCCAGTTGCGCCACGGACAGTTGCTCGTCGCCCTGTTCGCACGCTTCCAGGAATTCGGGGGCGACCCCGATGGCCTGCGCCATCTCCTCCAGGGACAGGGCCGCGATAAGGCGAGACTGGTGAAGGAGCACACCCACCATTCTCCCGCGGATAGCCATAATCTGCTCTACAGGCTCTTCGACTGCACGCTCCGGGGGCAGCGCCTGCTCGTCCCAGAAGAAGTACAGGGGCACGCCGCAGATGTACGCCCAAACCTCCAGTTGCGGCAGCGTGATTCCCTCTTGTCCGGCTTCCCAGGCGAGCACCTCATCCACGGGACGCCCCAGCACTTCTGCACAGTCTTCGGGTCGCTTGCCTGCTCGCAGTCGCGCATGTCGGAGAAGAGTGCCCATTATCTTGTTGCGGATGGCGCTTGACGGCATGGCTTCCATTTCACTCTCCCGGTACGTATGAACTGGCTCACCCTGTCACTTGCGTTCATTATAACACAATCGCCCGCCAAGTTCAACCTTGCCTTGAATCGGCAGGAGTGGTCGCCGTGCCAATGCTTTGCGGCTTCTGACAGTTGAGCAAGCCGTAGCCGTAGGTCACGCTTGGAGCGTGACACCCCCTGCATGACACGGTGATCAAGACGCGCTCGTAGGATAGATTGGCAATCTGTCCGAAAAGATGAGGAAAGCACGGACGGGTTGCCAACCCATCCTACGGGAACAAGCCGTAGGTCACGCTTGGAACGTGACGCCCCCCGCCCGGCACGACTGTCATTCTGAGCGACCCCAGGGAGCGAAGAATCTCGCGGCACGAGATCCTTCGCTGCGCTCAGGATGACAGGGGGCGCGCCTCAGGCCGGGCCGCTGTAGCGCAAATTGGCAGTCTAGCCACCGGACACTTTGTCGGTATCACCCCAGAGAGTCACTCTCAGGACGTCATTGCGAGCCCCCGAAGGGGGCGAAGCAATCTCCTGACCTGTTCTTGGGGATTGCTTCGGGCGCTTCGCGCCCTCGCAATGACCTTCTCGGTAAAACTGTCAGGTAGTCCGTACGTCAGGTTTCAATACCTGACTGGCGCGGCGGCCTAGTGATGCGACGCTATGGAGCAGAGCACGTTGGCAACTTGTATTGCGTTCACAGGCCCCTGAATTCGCGGACACGGTTTTTGACAGGCCGTTTCAACCGCGCTATAGTGTTTCCTATCCCACATGCACCAGCAACGGAAGAAGACAAACATGCGCTACACACGTGGTTATGCTGCTGCCGTGCCCGTGCTTCTGGCAGCCCTCCTGCTCGCAGGGTGCACGCTGGGAGGCGTGGAGCCGCTCCAGACGCCTGCCCCTACGGAACCCCCACAGGCATTTCAACTGGTCGTGCTGCACACCAACGATGTCCGAGGGTTCATGGAACCCTGCGGCTGAAACCCGCCCAAAGGCGGGTTGGCTCGGCGAGCCACCTTCATCCAGCAGGTTCGAGACCAGAACCCCTATGTGCTGCTTCTCGACGCAGGCAACGCATTGATCTCCATGGAGGGCATCGGCGCCACCACCGAGGGCCAGGCCATCGTGGAAGGCATGAACCGGGTGGGATACGACGCCATGACCCTGGGGGACCAGGATTTCCGCTTGGGCATCGACACTCTCCGAGAGCTAATAGCCGAGGCGCACTTCCCGTTTCTCTCTGCCAACGTCTACGTGGGCAACACGCAAACTCTGTTTGCCGAGCCGTATCGCATTGTGAACATGGCGGGGCATCGCATCGCCATCATCGGCGTCACCAACAAGGACCTCGTGAGTTTTCTCTCCGGAGGCGGCGCGGAGCCCGTCCTCGTGTCCGAGCCGATTCAGTCCATTCGCAACGTCCTCGCCGATTTGGCGGGCAAGGCTGACATCGTCATCGTCTGCTCCAACCTGGGCTATGATCAGGACCGAGAACTGGCCGCGCAGGTTCCGGGTATCACGGCCATCATAGGCGGCAATCCGGGCATGCTGATGCCGGAGCCTTACCGCGACCCCACTTACGGCGCGTTGATCGTGCAGGCAGGGTATCAGGGAGAATGGATTGGCAAACTGACGCTGCAGATTGACGAGAAGGGCCAGGTCACGTCGTATCAGGGCGAGGCGGTAGTGCTTGGGCAGGAAATCGCCGATGACGCCGCCATACGGGCCTGGCTGGACACCTTCCCCACGCCCCAACCCTACTAGCCCTCCCGACGCAGTCAGGGAGACCGCGCCTCCAGAATCGCCTGCACCAGCGATTTGTCCTCTTCTGGCAGCACAGTTCTGGGATCGAAGAGCACCCGGTCTTCCTCGATGCGCGGAATCACAGCGGGACGCCCCGTGCGCAGGGTGCGGGCGAACTGGTCGGGCGAGGCCATCTCCAGAGCCAGCAGCCAGGTGGAAAGAGCCTCTCCGGGGAGAGAGCCGCCCCCGACCGTGGACGCTCCCTGTATGACGGACGCCTGCACGCCGGCCTGCTTCAACTGCCGCTCCCAGCGCCTCGCGCGCCGCTTCAAGGTTTGCGGGTCGGCGGCAATCATCTTCCAGATGGGGATGGTGCGCTGGGCCTCGTTCAGCAGATAGTGGCGCAAGGTGGCTTCAATTCCGGCAATGGCTATCTTGTCCAGCCTCACCGCGCGGGTGAGAGGATAGGTGCGCATGCGCTCGATAAGTTCCTTCTTGCCTAGCAGGTAGCCCGCTTGCGGGCCGCCCAGAAGTTTGTCCCCGCTGAAGGTGACCACATCTGCCCCGGCGGCAAGGCTTTCTTGCACCGTTGGCTCGTGAGCAAGCCCGTATGCCGCCGTGTCCAGGAACGTGCCGCTGCCCAGGTCGTCCATCAACCACAAGCCGCGGCTGTGCGCCAGGTCCGCCAGTTCTGCAAGCGCGGGCTGGTGGGTGAAGCCGGAGATGCGGAAGTTGCTGGAATGGACGCGGAGAAGCAAGGCTGTGTCAGGCGTGATGGCGTCCTCATAGTCTCGCAGATACGTTCGGTTGGTGGTGCCGATTTCCACCAGCCGCGCCCCGCTCTGGCGCATCACGTCCGGGATGCGGAATCCGCCTCCGATTTCCACCAGTTGCCCCCGCGAGATAATCACTTCGCGGTCCCGCGCCAGCGTGCTGAGCGCCAGCAGAACCGCGGCGGCGTTGTTGTTGACCACAAGGGCATCCTCGGCTCCCGTCAGGCGCTTCAGAAGGGAGACGGCATGCACGTAGCGCGAGCCGCGCGTTCCTTCGAGCAGGTCGAACTCCAGGTTTGTGTACCCCTTGGCTGCCATCTCCATGGCTTGGCGTGCCTGCTGGCTCAGGGGAGCGCGACCGAGGTTGGTGTGGATGATGACGCCAGTGGCGTTTATCACGGGGCGAAGCGTGGGCGTCGTCCACTCTGCCAGACGCTGCTCCACCTCCGCAGCGATTTCGGCCTGCTCCGGCGCTGCAGAGCCTGCCAGAATGCGCTGGCGGATGTCGTCCAGCGTTTCGCGCACGGCTTCCACGGCGAGGGAGTGGCCGAACCGTTCGACCAGTTCCGCTCCCTCCGAGGTCTGAAGCACTCTGTCCACGCTTGGCAGGCGGCGCAGGTTTTCGTCCATGATGCACTCGACCTCCTTGATGTGAGGGTTAAGATTCCGACTTCGCCGGCCTCAAAAGGACCGTCTCAATCAACGCCACGATGCACACGCCGAGCAGCACTGCAGGGATGGTCAGTGCGCGCAGGCTGCTCAGCCACAGGTAGAAGGACGTCAGGATGCCCACCCACAGGCTTTGTCGAACGTATCGCCCCCAACGAGGGCGCTGCTCCGCGTCGCCAAACCGGAGATGCAGGTAGTAGATTACTGGGAGCAGCGTAGCGCCCATGCTCAAAGCAACCAGCGCATAGAACGCGTACTCCTGAACCGGCCCCGGCGAGAATCCGGTGAGCAGGGCCGCGACGACCAGCCAGCCGATGAAAGCGAGTACCACCGCCGTGATGAGAGCCTGTCGGGCTTCCATTCCAGCCTCCTTCGCGCGATGCTGCCCTATTATACCGTCGGATGGGGCGTTTGCGCAACGTGGCACCTCTGTGGTGTCACTGTGAGCCGCACGCGAAGAGCCTTGCCACAAGACCTCGGGGGCTCCGGCGTGGCCTTTCTCGTGCGAAACGTCCCATATGCAAACAGACCTCGACCCAACTGCATGATTGAGAGCCCCGAGGTCTCCATGAAAGCCAAAACATTCACCAACACAATCTGAACCCGTGTCCCTCCCTCCCACTAATTGACACCGCCCGCTACTTGCATATAATAACAGCAGACACGGCTCACCCGAAATCAGCGGTGCGCTTTCCGCCTCCCGGCTGGAAGCGCGCCTTCGTTTGCGGACGGCGGTGGGCAAGGTATGTACGAAGGAGCACAAGAAGAACAATGATTTCAGTAACGGAACTGCGCAAAGGCGTCACTTTCGAGTCGGACGGGGAACTGTACAAAGTCCTCTCCTACCAGCATCACAAGCCAGGTCGTGGCGGAGCCATCATCCGCACGAGATTGCGAAACCTGCGGTCAGGCGCTACCATCGACCGTACCTTTCCATCCGGAGACCGAGTGCAGGACGTTCGGCTGGATCACCGCACGGTCCAATACATGTACAACGATGGTCGCTTCTACCACTTCATGGACACAGAGACCTACGAACAGCCCGTTCTAGGCGCCGAAACTCTGGGAGACGCCATCCAGTATCTGGTCGACAATCTCACGCTGGAATTGGTTTTCTACGAGCAGGAAGCCATCGACGTGGAACTTCCCATCACGGTGGACATGCGCGTCGTAGAGACCGAGGCGGCCATCAAGGGGGACACGGCCACAGGCACAACCAAGGACGCCGCCTTGCAGACGGGCCTGGTCGTGAAGGTGCCGCTGTTCGTCGAGACCGGAGACGTCATCCGCGTGGACACGCGAACGGGCGAATACCTGACGCGTGCCTGAGAGTGATTTGTCAGCCTCTTGCAGCCCTGCTATAATGACGACACCGCGGCATGCGCACAACCGACGCGGCAAGGTGCGGATGAAAGAGGGGACAGAAGGCTCCAGAAACCCAGAGATGAGCCACCCTAGCTCAATCGGCAGAGCGAGCGCTTCGTAAGCGCTAGGTTATCGGTTCAATTCCGATGGGTGGCTCCACGACCACATCGCAAGGCCCCGACCGCACACCCGGCCGGGGCTTTCTCGTAGGAAAGTTCCTATCCCGATACGCCTAGGAGGATGGGGTGGCTGTGCATCCCGAACAACCCGGCGCGACCCCACGGAAGGGCCCATCCGGGAGCCCTCTGGACTCCGTATGGAACTTTCTGGCCTCCCCCATCAGCGCGTCGGTGCTCTTGGCCCTGACGGCCCTGCTGGCGACCGTCTCCGGCATTGTCCCTCAGATGCCGCCAACCCTGTCGGACGCGCTGGCACAATCTCGGTGGCTCGCCGAAACTTCATCCCGGTGGGGGGCCTTTGGCGAGACCCTTCGCTCTCTGGGGCTGTTTCGGATTGAAGATTCTGTGCTGTGGAAAGTCTGCCTGGGACTGAGCCTTCTGGCCGTCCTGGTCATGCTCGAAGCGGCCCTGCGCCGCGCATGGTGGTGCGCGCGGAACAGCCTGCAAAACCTGTCCTTTCCCGTCGCAGAGGAGGGCACCTTCCAGGGCGACGCGGCGAACCTGCTGGCGCGGGTGGGCCAGCATCTTTCGGAACGCGGCTTCCGCACGCGGCAAGTCGAGAGCGGCGAGATAAGCCAACTGCACGCCGTCATTCACCCGTGGAGCCGCTGGCTGCGGGCAACGCTGCATCTGGGGGCTCTTCTCATTCTCCTGGCGCTGCTGGTGGGAGGGACAACGCTCCGCACGGAGCAAATCTCCCTGGGCCCGGCTGAGTCCAGCCGCGTGAATTTGCACGAGGGGTGGTCGGTGCGGCTGCGGGGACTGCACGAGAATTCTGGCGGCTTGTCTGATATTCGCGCTGCTCTTGTCCTCTTTGACGCAGAAGCAAACATCATCGACGAGGCAGAGGTGCGGATGCAGCATCCCATGTCGGTCGGCACGTTCAGCCTCCACCTGACGGCCACAGGCCCCGCCCTGGAAATCCAGGCAGCGGACGCGGCTGGACAGCCGATGCCCCTTCAGTCCACCGGAGGCATCGTGGAAACCGACGCGCTGCTCTTGAAGTTCGGCGAGACGGAACCCGAACAGTATTTCGCCATCCCTGAGATTGGGGACACCGTGAGAGTCGTCCTTCACCCGAACCCGACAGCAGACTCTGTCCAATTCCTGGTGCAAATCTACCGGGGAACTGAGACCCAGCCCAGACTGGAGGAACTCCTGGGGACAGCGCGCTCCCTCACCACAGACAGCGTGACCTACACCTTCACCCCCACGACTTTCGTGACGCTGACGGCAACGGCACATTCCATGCGGTGGCTGCTCTGGACAGGGTTCCTGCTGGCGCTGGTCTCCGCGCTCCTCGCGAAGGTGTTCCCTTCCCATGCCATCCTCGTCCAGACGGCAGAGACTGGCGGTGAGGTTCATTTGCAGACGCTGGCCACCGACCCCGACGCTGCCGAGATGGCGCGCCAGGCAGGCGCTGCCAGCGGGAGGCAGCCATGACCGCCCTTCGCCTGGATGCAAGCGCCCTTCTGGGACTGGCCTATGCGTGCACCCTGGCCGTCATTCCCTTGTGGGCGTGGAGCCGGACGCGAAACCTCACCAGGGGATTCGTGTGGGCCGCCGGGGTTCTGCTGGCAGGCTATCTGGCAGTGCAGTACGCGGTGCAGCCGCGCGCACTTTTCACAACCGTCGGCGACTTTCTGACGGCGTGCGCTCTGGGGATTTTCCTCTCCACCGCAGCGTGGAAGCGCGATTCGGCGGCAGGCTTCATCGTCCCGGTGGGCATCGCGGTGGCGGCCCTGACTCAGCCCGCCCTGTGGCCCCCAACAGGAACTGCGCCCCACGCCGCGCAAGCGACGACGCTGTACGCCGTGCAGGCAGCCCTGCACGCTCTCGGCGTCGGAGGCTTGTTGGCAGCCCTGCCCGGGTGGCTCGCGCGCCAGGCAGACTCGGATGCAGGGGATCCGCGCGAACTGGCAGGCCTGGCAACGCTGGGACTGGGGCTGGCGCTATCGTCTGTGTGGGCCTGGCTCAACTGGGGACTCCTCTGGCACAGCGAACCTCGCCTGAACCTGCTGGTTGGTGGATGGCTGTTTCTGATGGCCGGGCGGCACGCAGGTCACGCCGGCAGGGGACGATTGGCAACGGCCTGGAAACTGACTGGCATTGGCATTCTGTTGTTCGCCGTGCTGGGCGCGCAGTTCTGTGCCAGGTGGTGGGGACAACTTCCTTTGCTGGCATGGTGAGAGGGAACTTGGAGCGAGGTGTAGGATCATGGATGTTGTAGTCATCGGAGTCGCAGGAGGAACCGGGTCAGGGAAGACCACGGTCTCCGAGGCCATCCTGGAGCGCGTGGGAAGAGAGCGCATCGCCTACATCCAGCACGATGCCTACTATCGAGACCGCAGCGACCTTCCTTTCGAGGAGCGAACGCGCCTGAACTACGACCATCCCGACGCCCTGGAGAACGAACTGCTGATTCGACACATTCACCAACTGCGCAAAGGCCGCGCCGTGCAGGTCCCCGTCTACGACTTCACCACCCACACCCGCAGCACTGAAACCAGGACTGTCCAACCCGAGCCTGTCGTCCTGCTGGAAGGGATTCTGATTCTTGTCGACAAGGCGCTGCGGGCGCTCATGAACATCAAAATCTTCGTGGATACCGATTCCGACATCCGCTTCATCCGCCGATTGAATCGAGACATCCAGGAGCGGGGACGCACCATGGAGTCGGTGTGCAAGCAGTACCTTGAGACGGTGCGCCCCATGCACCTGGAATTCGTGGAGCCGAGCAAGCGCTACGCCGACGTGATTATCCCCGAAGGCGGGTTCAATACCATCGCCATCGACATGATGGTGGCGCGAGTCGAGAGCATGCTGGCGGACAGCGGCAGGGGTCGGGAGGCCCTCCCGTGCACATCTGCCTGATGACCCGCAGCACGCTGGAGCAGGGCGTGCAGGGCGGAATGGAGCGCCACGCCGCTGATTTGTGCCAGTCGTTGGTGACACGAGGCCATAGGGTGACTGTCATCACGACGCGGCACCCCGATGCCAGGGCCGAGACTTTCGCCTCCGGCGTTCGCACGCTGTTTCTTTCTCACACCAGCGAAAGGGCCTACGCTCACGCTTGGTGGACGGAGAGTGCTCGCGCCCTCCTCGACCTTCATCGCGCATCTCCGATCGACCTCATCTGGAGCCAGAGCATTGGAGCATACGGGTATCTGCGCCGCCCTGCGGAGGAACGCGCCATCCCGTGCGTCCCCATCTTGCACGGGACACCTCTGGGGGAATGGCGGGCCATGCGGCGGCAGTGGGGCCTCAGGCCCAGGAATTTCTACCGGCTGGCCCGCTTTGGCGCGCGCACGGTCCTGTTTTGGCACAGGTTCTACGTGGTCAGCCAGCGCGCAGCGCACATCATCTGCGTCAGCCCCCAACTGGCCGAGGACGCCGTACGGGAGTTCAGGCTCCACGCCGATGCCATCACCGTCATTCCCAATGGTGTGAGCATGGCAAAATTCGCGCCGGACGAGACGAAGAGACAGGCGCTTCGCTCCCGCCTCGGCATCGCCCCAAGCGACTTCGTGCTGCTCACTGTGGGGCGGCTGGAGAAGGCCAAGGGCCATCATCTGGCGCTTCGGGTCACGGCCCACGCGCTAAGCCAGGGCTTTCCGGCAGTCCTCCTGATTGCGGGCGGCGGGCCAGACGAGGGCTGGCTGCGGCAGCAGGCGCGCGCCCTGGGCATCGCCGGCAGCGTCCGCTGGCTGGGCCGCGTTCCCCACGAGGAGATGCCAGACGTCTACACGGCAGCCGATGTCGCGCTGATGCTGTCCATCCACACCGAAGCCTTCCCGTATGCCGTGGTTGAGGCCCTGACCTGCGGGCGGCCGGTGGTGGGGAGCCGCGTGGGCGGCGTGCCCTCAGCCATTGCCAATGGGCAGGACGGGTTCCTGGTGGCGCCGGGTGACGTGACGGCCGCCTCCGAGCATGCAGAAGCGCTTGCCCGAGATGCCGCGCTCCGCGCCCGCGTCGGTCAGGCCGCCCGCGAAAACGCCCTGCGCCGCTTTTCGCTGGAGCAGATGGTCAGCGCTACGGAGCACGTCTTCCTGAGATATGCCCTGCACGGGGAGGCAAGCCCATGAACGGAGACCTCCCCTCGCGCTTTGGCAAAGGATTGCTCTGGAACTACTTCGGGCGCGTCGGCGAGTTCGGCATTCGCTTCTTCTTCGTGAGCCTGGTGGCAAGGCGGCTTGGGCCGTATGGGTTCGGGGTCTACTCGTTTGCCTACAGCATCTTCGTTGCAGGCACACTGCTGGGCGCGCTGGGCTACGAGCAGGCGCTCAACAACTTCATTCCCGCGCATCTGGACGACGAGGGCAAGCAGACATTCCTTCTGCGCCGCACACTGGCGCTGCGCGCGCTGATCATGGCGGGGCTTGTGCTGTGCGGCGCGCTCTTGGCTCCTCTCCTCACACAGCGGGTAGGCCCTGTGGCCTCTGCGGTGGTGTGGGCGCTCCCGTATCTGTTCTGGTTCAACGTCGCCAATCTGCTGGCGTATTTCTGGGTGGGACGGTTGGAAGTGCGGATGGTTTCCGTCGTGCGCGTGGCAGTGCAGGTGGTCAACTACGCGGCGGCGTGGTGGCTCCTCTCCCAGGGGTACGGGCCTCAAGCCATCCTGCTTCTCCTCGGCGGCACGGCGGCCCTGGCTTCTATCGTCTATCTCCTGTACACGATGCGGTTCCTGCGGGGAGCGGAAACGTCGGTAAAGATGGGGCGCATCCACCGCTTTGCCATCAACCTGGGCATCACCAACGGCCTCAACTACTTTCTGGGGCAGCAGTCCGACGTGGCGCTCATCGGGCTTCTGCTCCGCAGCAGCGTCGAGATTGGCTTCTACAACCTGGCCGCGACGCTGAACACGATTGCCGGCACTGCGCTGCTCATCGGCATGGAAGGCGTGAGCCAATCGGCGCTCGCCGAGGTCGCCTCGCAGAGCCTGGACAGGTTGGCGTCAACATGGCGCGCCTTCATGAAAGTCACCATGCTGCTGTCGGTGCCCGTGCTGGCATTCTGCGCGCTTCACCCTGACCGTCTGCTGGCCCTGTACGGCGTTCAGTACAACGATGCCGTTCCCTTTCTTCGCGCGTACCTCGGCTTCACGCTCGCCAGCCGCTTTCTTGGCGGCGGCACCAACACCGCCACGCTGTACGCCCTGCGCAAGGAGCGGTGGCCGCTTGGCATCCGCATCGTTACGGGCGCGCTGAACCTTGCCCTGGCGATCGCGTTCATACGGCTCTGGGGCGCAGTGGGCGCGGTATTCGCGACCGGCATCTGCCTGGTTCTCACCGTCGGCACGGAAACAGTCGTCGTGGTGAGAAAGACGGGCGCGGCTTACCCATTCCGGTTCGCCCTGGCTGTGGTTGCGTGTACTGCGCTGGCAGCGGCGGCGTCCTATCCCATCACCGGCGACGGGCTGTGGGGCCTTGCCAGAGGCGCGGCCATCTGTCTGATACTGTTCGCGGGGTGCTTCGCGCTGTCGAGGCCGCTGGACAAGGAAGACGAGGCGCTGCTTGCCCGACTTTCCCCCAGGCTGAAGTCCTGGGCGCAGCGACTGGTTCG
>Ga0315554_1001101_pt1 | contig 16027 bp, 10 predicted proteins | sample SalMarSW160370MG_FD_202114 | JGI IMG/M metagenome (GOLD analysis project Ga0315554, IMG submission 202114) | Salt marsh sediment microbial communities from the Plum Island Ecosystem LTER, Massachusetts, United States - Salt Marsh Sediment SW1603-70 ... | reverse complement strand
CGTTCGCTCCCTGGTATTGGGTAGGAGCCAGCGCACCTTCCAGGCGACGCCGCGCGCCCGGTCCTCGTCCGTGAGTGGCAGCGGGGGGCTGACTGGGTAACAGGACATCACGACTGCACCCTCTGGCCGGACGACGGCGATCAGGGCCTCGATTAAGGCCTCCGCGCCGCCCTCCACCCAGCCCAGACTGCTCAGCGAGCTGTGCACTTCGACCGCGTCCCCTTGCTGCAGGCCGAGGTCACGAAGTGCGCGTTCGATCTCTGCCTGGGTCAGCATCGCTCCTTCTCCTCTGCACAGAGCTGCCTGCAGCTAGGGTCCTCATCCTCTCCCTTGCCAGGGGACCGGAGGCAACTCGAGGGCAGAGACCCCGCATCCCGCGCGGTGCGTGAGAGATATCGGGTTTCAGGGCCTGTCGCTATGGCGCCACGGTCTCGGGCAGTGGCCCCTGGTGCGACGGGTCGAACCAGCGCAGCAGGTCTTCTTCTGCTGCCCACAGCTCTTCGAACATCTCCCTGATCTGTGGTAGCGGGACTACGCTCGCCGTCAGCGGGTCGAGGGCGCAGGCGTAGAACGCGGCCTCGCGGTCGCGCTCGAGCACGGCGCGAACCGCCAGCTCGTGCACAGCAATGTTGGAGCGGTTGATCGACGCCAGCTGCGGTGGCAGGTCGCCGACGTAGCAGGGATGTACGCCGCGCGCATCGGCCATACAGGGCACCTCGACGCAGCACTCGTCGGGCAAGTTCGAGATCACGCCGTGGTTCACGACGTTGCCGTTGAAACGGAACGGCTCGTTGGTCAGCATGGCCTCCATGATCCCGGTGGTAAACTCGCGGGAACGGCGCAGCTCACCCACCGGTCCCTCGCCGCCCTCGATCCCGGTGTCGGCCATCCACTCGCGCACGCGGCGCGGTTCGTCGGGCACGTCGCGCGCTTCGAGGCCATAGTGGGCCATCAGCTCGGGCGTGCGCCGAAAATAAGGCAGGTATTCCGAGTTGTGGCGCGTGCTTTCGGTCGGAAAGTAGCCAAAGTGCTTCATGATCTCAAAGCGGACCGGGTCACCGGCGAACACGTCCGCGTCCTCGGCGGTCTGGTGCAGGAGTGGGTAGAGGTCACGATCGCCGTGGCGGAACTCGAGGACCCACGACTGGTGGTTGATGCCCGCCACCCAGTACGAGACCTCCTCGTAGGGCACGTCGAGAATGCGCGCCAGCTTTTCCGTGGTGCCCTGCACGCTGTGGCACAGGCCGACGTTGCGCATGGACGAGTCGACGGTGTGCAGCCAGGTCAGCATAGCCATCGGGTTGGTGTGGTTGAGCACGAACGCGTCGGGGCACAGCGCTTCCATGTCGCGGAAAAAGGCGTGCTGGACCGGCCCGGTGCGCAGAAAGCGAAAGACGGCGCCCACGCTCGTCGTGTCGGCCACCGACTGCTCGACGCCATACTTGCGCGGGATCTCGACCTCGGCCTTGTAGGGGTGGCCGTGGTAGGCGCCGCCGCCGACTGAAACGGAAGTGATGACGAAATCGGCACCGGGCAGCAGCTCGCGCCGGTCGGTGGAGGCGACGACGCGCGTGGGCAGGTCGTAGCGCTCGACGGTGCGCTGCACATAGCCGTGCACCTTCTTGAGCCGGTCGGCGTGCAGGTCGACCAGGCCGATCGTCGCGTCCTGCAGTGGCTCGCGCGACATGATGTCGACCGACAGCCGCCCACCAAAGCCGCTGCCGGCGCCGATGATCACGATCTTGGTCACTGTGAGATTCCTCCTTGTCTGGTTAGCCGCGTAGAGAGGTTCGACGCGGTACGATAGGTCGCTACGATGTGAAAAAGCGGTAATAGGCACAGCCGGACAGCGTGGCGCGCAGGGCATGCCCACCCACGATCTGGTCGAAACGCACGCGCTCGGGCGAATACGGCTCTGCACCGAGGCGAAATGTGCCGTCCTCCAGCGGAAGCAGGGGATCCTCGTCGCCCCACGGCCAGACGAACCACAGTGCGCCTTGGCGTGTGACGACGCGAAAGTTGCTCAGCCACGCGTTGTGCGCGCGATAGTGCCCGGCGTAAGCATCCCACTCAGGCGGATGCGGGAACGTGCGTGGGCCGTCATAGCGTTCGTGCGCATACCAATCGGGCCCATGCGAGAGCTCGACCACCGGGCCAGGCACCGCCACAGTCCCCTCGGTACGCCCGAACTGGAGGAAGAAGCGATCCAGCGCAGGGTGGTTCGCGTAGAAACGATCTTCCCCGCGCTGCTCGAGGGCAACCCGTTCTTCGCCCAGGTGGAGGTAGACGCGATCCTCCTCGGCAGCGAACTGCAGCGGCTGGGCCTGCCCGCGATAGGTGCCGGCATAGTCTGCCGCATTCACCACTCGCCCGGGATCCGACGGCACGACCAGGAGCGGCGGTTCCTGGCCGGCGCCGGCCGCACGCCAGTAGGCATAGACCTGGCCCCACGTACCGGCGGGATAGGGCTGCGCGGCGAGGACGACGACACCGAGCCCGCGGTCCATGTCCATCGCCACGTAGGCCTCGTAGCCCGGCATGTCGCCGCCGTGTGCGAGGCGGCGGTGTCCCTCCTCGGCCTGGACATAGATGCCATAGCCGTATCCTGATCCGGGGACCACCTCGCTCGTCATCCGGCGGTAGCTCTCCTCAGAGAGGAGGCGCCCGTGCGGACCATGCCCGCGTCGGAGGAGCATGTGCACGAACTGGCCCATATCGATGGCCGTGGAGGCGATCGCCCCGTCGGCCGAGTTGAGCTCCACCCAGGGGGCAGGGACCAGCGGGTGGCTGGGGTGCGGCGGGCGGTCATCGTACAGGGGCCAGTAGCCCTGCGGGAGGCGAGGGCGCAGCGCGTGCGTGATGGCAGCGTACGAGTTGTACATCCCGAGCGGGTCGAGGATGCCGTCGCGCACGATGCGGGCATAGGGCCGGCCGTAGACCTGTTCCAGCACCAGGGTCAGCGTCTGGTAGCCCGGTTCAGAGTAGTAGAAGTGTGTGCCGGGAGCGAAACCGACCTCGATCTCCCGCAGGCCCCATACCACGCCGCGTGGATCGGGCGAGAAATCCACGCTGTACGGCAGACCCGCCGAGTGGGAGAGCAGGTGATGCGGCGTGATCGGCGCCGAGTAGGGCGAGCGGACCTCGAACCAGGGGAGGTAGTGCTGCACAGGCGCGTGCAGGTCGAGCAAGCCGGCCTCCACGGCCTGCAGTGCGGCGACGGCGGCAAAGGTCTTGCTTACGGACCCGATCTCGAAGGGCGTATGGGGGCCGACGATGCTGCTGCCCGGGCCGCGTATCCGCCCATAGCCGTTCACGTAGGCGACGTTGGTCCGGTCGACGAGGGCGATGGCCAACGCCGGGTTGTGTACCGCCTTGCGGCGCCGTTCGATATAACGTTCGAGTGGTCTGACGTCCTCCTGGTGAAGCATAGGACTTTCCTTCAGGGCTATGGCTCTGCGAGCGCTCGTCGTCAGTCCACGATCGCCTGGTAGACCGCGACACGGAAATCATCGACCACGGGATAGGTGCCGCTGGGCATGAGCTGGGTCATAAAGATGCCGATCAAGTCCTCCTGTGGGTCGACCCAGAAGTTGGTGCTGGCTGCACCACCCCAGCCGTAGGCGCCGACCGAGCCCAGAGCTTGCGTCTGCGCCAGGTCGATGACCATGCCGACGCCCAACCCCATCCCTTGCGAGGGACGCCCGAAGGGATGGATTCCCGGGGGCAGGTGGTTGATCGTCATCAGCTCGACCGACTTGCGGCTGAGCAACCGTACGCCATCAAGCGCACCTCCGTTCAGCAGCATCTGCGCGAACCGGACATAGTCGGTCGCCGTCGAGGCCAGTCCCCCGCCACCGGACGGGATGCGTCCAGGGTGGGTGTACCGGCTACCGGTGGGCGCGTCGATGAGCTGCAACCCAGAGCCGTCCTCGCCCGGGCTATAGTTGGCTGAGAAGCGGTCGATCTTGTCCGGCGGAACGTAAAAGCCGGTATCGATCATGCCGAGCGGTTGAAAGATCCGCTCTTGTAGATAGACGTCGAACGCCGTGCCCGAGGCGACCTGCACCAGGTACCCCAGCACGTCGGTGGCCATGCTGTAGCGCCAACCCTGGCCCGGATGGTAGGCGAGGGGAAGCCCGGCTACGGTCTCTATCATCTCTCCCAGGGTCGCTTCCGGATTCCGCTCCATCGTGCCCCACACCTGCTTCTTGTAGAGCCCATCGATATAGTCCTCACCGAGGCCATAGCCCAGGCCAGCGGTATGGGTCAGCAGGTCGCGGATCGTGATTGCGCGCTGCGGCGGGACCAGTTGCGCCTCGGTGCCGATGTGCTCGAGCACACGCACGTCGGCAAAGGCGGGGATGAACTCTTGGATGGGATCGGTGAGCAGGAAATGGCCTTCCTCGTAGAGCATCATCACCGCCACGCTGGTGATTGGCTTGCTCATGGAGTAGATGCGAAAGAGGGTGTCGTGCGCCATGGGCGTTCCGGCTTTCACGTCCATCACGCCGAGCGGCTGAAAATGGGCGATCTTGCCGTGGCGGGCGACGAGGGTGAGCGTGCCGGCGAGCTTTTCACTGTCGACGTATTTCTGCATGGCCTGACCAATGCGTGCCAGGCGAGAGGAGGAGAGGCCGACGGTTTCGGGACGAGTGATGTCCATGCAGTGCTCCTTTTTTGAACTGTAGAAGGTGATAAATAGGGTCAGACCCTAAGTGTCTCGTCGGACGCTTTGTCCGCAGACTCTTGGGGGCTGGTATCCGGAGATTCGCTCCACTGGGCCAACACCTGGTCGACAGTGTCTGCCACCATGGCGCGTGCGTCGTGCCGGTCAAAGCCGCTGCCGAGCAGCTCATCATAGTTCGTCCCTGCGTGGCGGACGTGAGCGATCACCGCGATACGGACGACGTCCTCTTCCAGGTGCTTGGCAGCGGCCGAGCGCCCGACACGGCCGCTGTACTTGAGGCAGGCGTGCTCGGCAATCTCGGCCTCGCGCCCGGCAGGGCAGGAGGGAAACAGCTCGCGCACGCGCGCAGCAAAGCCCTCGACATATTCCTTGTCCAGCTCGGCGCGCCGCGCCGCCGCACGCTCGCGCTGGCGAGCGCGTGCCTCCTCGTCTGCCAGGCATTCTTGCTCGGCCTGTGCCAACGCTGCTTCCTCGACGAGCAAGCCCTGTCGCTCGTACCGCCTGCGGGCACGGCTCCAGCGCAGGACGACGGCGACGAGCGACGAATGCTTGCGCGAACGGCGGGTCAGTGCCGCATCGCCGGCCGGTAGGAAGACGAGGTGATCCAGATCGGCACAGGACAGACATAATGCGCCCTTTTCCCGGTTCAGCGTGATCCAGGCCTTGCGGCCCAGTTCTTCGCCGCATTCATCACAGCTTGCGTCGCTATGGGTGATGAACACCTTCAGGTCGGTACTGACGGCCATGTCGCACCTCACTCATAGGTCCACTTGTGATACCACGAGTCCTCTGTGCGGCGCATTATACTCTGGATCGCGTCACTGCGCGATTCGGAGGTGAGCGGGGGTGGAAACAGGTCACCATTTTACAGATCGGGAGGGCAATGGTACAATGGAAAGAGACCCGGCAGGCGGATAGATGGTGTATGAAGCAACAATTTCGCGTCCTCGTGATCGATGACAACCGAGAAATGCTGGAGATGATGGAGGTCATGCTAGGCCATGAGGGTTTTTACGTCGTGGCTGCTGCCGATCCACTCACCGGCCTGCGTGCAGTCTACCAAGAGCACCCTGACGCCGTCGTACTGGACGTCATGATGCCACAGATGGACGGCTTTGAGGTCTGTCGTCGCATCCGTGAGCTGACCGACGTGCCGGTACTCCTCTATACAGGCAAGGCCAGGGAGCCGGAGGACGTGGTTCACGGTTTCTCGGTGGGCGCAGACGATTACCTGGTCAAGCCGTTCCGGCCCTCGGAACTGGTCAGCCGTCTCTTTGCCCGGCTGCGCAGCAGCAGCGAATCGCGTACCGAGGCGCGAGCTTACGTGAGCCCGGATGCCTCGGTCATCTTGAACGTCGACCGGCGCGAGCTCACGCTCAAAGACGAGACGATCTATCTTCCTCCCAAAGAGTTCAAGGTGCTGGAGGTGCTGCTCCGGCACGCCGGCCAGGTGATCTCGACAAACGCGATCCTGCTCCAGGTGTGGGGCCCCGAGCACATTGGCCAGACAGACCTGATCAAGCAATGCGTGTACCGGCTTCGCAAAAAGATAGAGCTCGATCCGGGCATGCCGCGCTTGATCCATTCCGTGCGCGGCGAAGGGTACTATTTCGAGATCAACAGCAGTTGACCGCGTGCACTGCTGCAATCCCTCGCGATCGTCTGGGATCCAGCCATTTCCTCTTGCCTGCTGGCATACCTACCCGGCAACTCTGGCGGCAGAGGGCGATGAAACGTGTGCCCTTGTCGTTCCTTCTGTTGAAAGGACGGTCTCGATCGCACGAGAAGCTTCAGTTCGCTATCACTGGCTCTTGCTGGACGCCGATGGGACGCTGTTCAATTACGAGCGGGCCGAGTCTGTTGCGCTCGTACAGTCCTTCGAGGACAGCGGCCTGCCTTTTGAGCCTCGTTCGCCTCAAGTCTATGGAGGAGAATCCGCGCCATGCTATCTGTTGATCAGCCAGAAACCCTGCTCCTGAGACAGCCCACCGTCAGTGCCCAGCACGTTGTCTTTTTGTATGCAAGTGACATCTGGATCGCTGGGCGCGATGGCGCCAGCCCGCGACGCTTGACGGCGCAAGAGGGGGTCAAATCGACGCCGCTCTTTTCGCCAGACGGGCAGTGGATCGCTTTCTCTGGCGACTATGACGGCAACACCAGTGTGTACGTCCTACCGAGCGCAGGCGGCTCGCCGCGCCGTCTGACCTACCATCCCGGTAGCGACTGGGTCCGCGGCTGGACCCCCGATGGGCAGCGCGTGCTGTTTGCCACCAGCCGTGATACGCACCACCAGGGGCGCTACAACCGCCTGTACACGGTTGCCCTGAAGGGCGACTATCCGGTCGCGATGCCGATGCCGATTGCCGAGCGCGGCAGCTTGAGCACCGACGGCAGTCGCATTGCGTACACGACCTGCCCGGAGGCCTTCTGGTCGTGGAAGCAGTACCGGGGCGGACGGACGGTTCGCATCTGGATCCTCGATCTGGCAAGCTATGACTATGTCGAGATCCCTCACCAGAATGCCAGCGATACTTTTCCCTGCTGGGTCGACGACACTGTGTGTTTCCTCTCCGATCGCGATGGGACGATGAACATCTATGCGTACGACGTTCCCTCGGCTGAGGTGCAGAGACTAACCGATCACGACGACTGGGACGTGCGCTCGCTGACTGCCGGCAGCGGCGTGCTGGCCTACGAGCAGGGCGGGCGCGTGCACCTTTACGACCTGGCGGCGGGTACGCACCAGGCGCTGCACATTTCGATTGCCGCCGATTTACCCCACGCGCGGCCGCATTATGAGAAAGCGGTGCCCTATATCCAGAACGCCGGGATCTCGGCGAGTGGGGCGCGCATCGTATTCGAGGCGCGCGGCGAGATCCTGACCATGCCTGCAGAAAAGGGCGACGTTCGCAACTTGACGCGTACGCCTGGCGTACACGAGCGTTACCCCGCCTGGTCGCCGGATGGGCAGCGGATCGCCTATTTCTCCGATGCCAGTGGCGAGTACGAATTGGTGCTTTCCGACCAGATGGGTGAGGTCAAGACCGAGATCCCCCTCGGGTGCAAGACGCACTACTATTCGCCGACCTGGTCACCAGACAGCCGTAAGATCGCCTATACCGACAAGGCACTCAACCTGTACTACATCAACCTGGAGGACAGAGTCCCGATCCACGTCGACACGGACACGTACGACCACCCGGAGCGAAGCCTGAACCCGGACTGGTCGCCCGATGGCAAGTGGATCGCCTACACCAAGCGGCTGGAGACGCACCTGCGCGCTGTCTACCTCTACGAGCTGGCTACGGGCAAGAGCCACCAAGTGACCGACGGGATGAGCGACGCGACCTATGCCTGCTTTAGCCGGGATGGCAAGTACCTGTTCTTTGCCGCTAGCGCCAACTATGGCCTGAACACGGGTTGGCTCGATATGTCCTCGTACGAGCGCCCGGTGACGAGCAGCCTCTATCTCGCCGTACTCAGCGCTGACGAACCCTCTCCACTGGCTGCCGAGAGCGACGAGGAAAAAACGCCGCAGGAGAAAGAGGAGGAAAAGGGCGACGACAAGGAAAAGGAGGAGGCAAAGCCGGTCGAGGTGCACGTAGACCTGGAGGGAATCGACCAGCGGATCGTGGCGCTGCCGCTGCCCCCGCGCGAATACCGGTCGCTGCAGGCGGGAAAGGACAAGCTCTTTTACCTGGAGGCGACTCCGCGGCAGCTTGGGGCGCACGGGCCCGCCCTTCACACGCTGTATGCCTTTGATATGAAGGAGCGCAAGAGCGAGGCATACCTGCGAAACATGCGCGCGTATTGGCTGAGCGCCGACGGGACCAAGCTACTCTATCAGGGCGAAAAGAGCGATGCCTACGGCGTGATCGACGCGACCAAGAAACCCGAGGACAACCCGAGCAACCTCAAGCTGGGCGGGGTCGAGGTCTATGTCGATCCGCGAGCCGAGTGGCGGCAGATGTTCGACGAGATGTACCGCATCCAGCGTGACTTTTTCTACGACTCGTACATGCACGGCGTAGACTGGGAAGCGGCCCGCGAGCGATACCGGCCCTTCCTCGACCACCTGGGGCATCGCGACGACCTGAACTATCTCTTTGCCGAGATGATGGGAGAGCTAGTCGTCGGCCACGCGTACGTGAGTGGCGGTGACATCCCGGCGCCGGACAGGGTGGCCTGTGGCTTGTTGGGGGCAGACTATACGATCGCCGACGGCCACTACCGGATCGAGCGCATCTATCCCGGCCTGAACTGGCATCCCGAGCTGCGCGCCCCGCTCACAGAGCCCGGCGTCAACGTCGCCGAGGGCGAGTACGTCCTGGCGGTGAACGGCGAGCCACTAACGGCAGACGACAACATCTACCGCCTCTTTGAGAAAACAGCCGATCAGGTTACCTCGCTGTTGGTAGGACCGAGCATAGACCGGAAGCGGGCGCGCACGGTCACGGTCAAGCCCCTGAAGAGCGAGGCGGCACTGCGACATTGGTCGTGGGTCGAGGCCAACCGGCAGCGGGTCGATGCGCTTTCCGGGGGGCGTGTGGCGTACGTCTATATGGCCAACACCTCGGTCGAGGGATATGCTTCGTTCAATCGCTACTACTATGCTCAGCTCGACAAAGATGCGGTGGTCCTCGACGAGCGCTTTAACGGGGGTGGCTCGGTCGCGGATTACGTGATCGACATGCTCGATCGCCCGTTGTTGTGTCACTGGGCCACGCGGCAGGGCGAGATCTTTCACTCACCGAATGCCTCGATCTTGGGCCCCAAGGCGATGATCATCAACGAGTTCGCCGGTTCGGGCGGCGATGCGATGCCGCTCTTTTTCCGGCAGCGCGGTCTGGGCAAGTTGGTCGGCAAGCGCACGTGGGGTGGCCTGGTCGGGATCTATGACTATCCACCGCTGATCGATGGTGGGCGGGTCACCGCGCCGCGCATAGCCATCTTTAGCCCGGACGACGAGTGGGAAGTGGAGAACGTGGGTGTGTCGCCGGACGTGGAGGTCGAGATGACGCCCAAGCTCGCGATCGAGGGCCGCGACCCGCAGCTGGAAAAGGCGGTCGAGATCGTGCTCGAGGCGCTCGAGCGCAATCCCCCGCCACGAGCTCATCGCCCACCGCCCGCGGACAAGGCCGGCTGATCTTCGCCGGGCCGCAGCGCCGCGCGTAGAAAACGGGGTAAGGTTGCGGATCACGGTCCTCACCGTTGGCTCTCGCGGAGACGTGCTGCCCTGTGCCGTGCTGGGCCAAGCCCTGGCGAGGAAGGGGCACCAGGTCTGCCTGGTTAGCCTGGAGAGCTATGCCCCGCTCGCCGCCGCGCATGGTCTCTCCTTCCATCCCTTGCCGGGCGACGCGCGGGCGATCCTCAGCGGTCAGCATGGCATCGCACTGACAGAGTCAGGCCAAGGCGTGATCCGCATGTGGCGCGGCGCCATGCGCTCGTTCGGTGTGGCTGCGCGTGGCTATACGCGCCAGCTCAGCGCATTGGGTCCCACGGACGTGATCCTCAACCAACTGCCTGGTGCGCTGTTCGGCATCGACCTCGCCGAGCAGCGCGGTGTCCCTCTCGTGATGGTGGCCGTCATCCCGCTGACCCGCACCTGCGCCTTCCCGATGATGGCCTTTCCCGTGCCGCCCATCCCTCTTCCGGCCTACAATGCGCTCACCTACCGGATCGCCGAGCAGTTGGTATGGCAGGCCTTCCGGCGGGCGGTGAACCGCTGGCGGCGTGGTGAGCTGGGGCTGGCACCATGGCCCTGGCGGGGATACTATCACCACCTCGCGGCACACGCTGTGCCCGTCGTGAACGGCTTTAGCGCCCACGTGGTGCCGCGCCCGCACGACTGGGGCAAACACGTGCACATTACCGGCTACTGGCTTCCACCGGAGGACGCGTGGCAGCCGCCGGCGGATCTGCTGCGCTTCCTCGACGCGGGCCCACCGCCGGTCTTGATCGGTTTCGGCAGCATGCCGATCCGCGATCCACAGCGCGTGACCCGGATCGTGCTCGAGGCGCTGCGTCTGAGCGGGCAGCGGGGACTCCTGAGCGTCGCGTGGGGTGGTCTGGGACAAGACGAGCTGCCAGAGACCGTGCACAAGATCGGCTATGTACCCTACCGCTGGCTCTTGCCGCGGACGGCTGCCGTCGTCCATCACGGCGGTTCGGGGACGACGGGTATAGGACTGTGGGCGGGCGTGCCCACGATCGTAGTGCCGTTCCTGTTCGACCAGTTCTTCTGGGGACGGCGGGTTGCCGAACTGGGCGTGGGTCCGCGGCCTCTTCCCTACCGTGATCTGTCCGCCGGGCGGTTGGCGGTGGCGATCGACATGGCTGCGTCAGACACGGGCATACGACGGCGCGCGGCCGCGCTCGGTGCGCAGATCCGGGCGGAAGATGGGATCGCGAATGCGGTGCGAGTCATCGAGCGTCACTTGGGCCAGATGCCCTGACGACCTGGCGCGAGCCAACAAGGTCGGCGCTGTGCGCCTACGGATCAGTCGTCATCTCTTTCCTCGCGGCCGGTGGGATGGCATCGGACGCAGTTGGCCACATCTGTGATCCCTTCCTCTTGGTGCTTGTCTATGATCCTGTCTTCGCGGTGGCAGACGTAACAGGTATACGTCGCATAGTTGTTGCCAGGATGGCAGGTCTGGCAATCACCGTTTGCCCCGCGGTGGTCGATCGGAAAGGTATGGGGCACGCTTCCATCGCCCCAGCTATCGGTGCTGGTGTGGCAGTCGCTGCATTGCCCATCATAGTGGTTGGCCGGCGCGCTGTTCGCATGGCAACTCTGGCAGTCGACGAGACCAGTGTGGCTAAACTGTACGGTCGACCAGTTGTCAGTGCTGGTATGGCAGTTGCTGCATTGCCCGCCATAGTGGCCGGCTGGCGCGCTGTCCACGTGACAGCTCTGGCAGTCAACGAGGCCATCGTGGCTGAACGGAACCACGTCCCAATTGCCGGTGCTGGTGTGGCAGTTGCTGCATTGCCCATCATAGTGGTTGGCCGGCGCACTGCTCGCATGGCAGCTTTGGCAGTCCACAAGGCCGTTGTGGCTGAACTGCACTGTTGCCCAGTTGTCGGTGCTGGTGTGGCAGTTGCTGCACTGGCCACCATAGTGGCCGGCTGGCGTGCTGTTCGCGTGGCAGCTCTGGCAGTCCACAAGGCCGTCGTGGTTGAACGGAACCGCGTCCCAACTGTCAGTGCTAGTGTGGCAGTTGCTGCATTGTCCCTGGTAGTGGTTGGCCGGTGCCGTGCCCGCGTGACAGCTCTGACAGTCAACCAGGCCGGTGTGGCTGAACCGTATGCTTGCCCAGCTGCTGGTGCTAGTGTGGCAGTTGCTGCACTGGCCACCATAGTGGCCGGCTGGCGCGCTGTTCGCATGGCAGCTCTGGCAATCGACCAGGCCGTCGTGGCTGAACTGAAGCACTGCCCAGGTGTCGGTGCTGGTGTGGCAGTTGCTGCATTGTCCCTGATAGTGGTTGGACGGTGTGCTGTTCGCATGGCAGCTCTGGCAGTCCACAAGGCCGTTGTGACTGAACTGCACCGTTGCCCAGTTGCTGGTGCTGGTGTGGCAGTTGCTGCACTGGCCACCATAGTGGCCGGCTGGCGCACTGTTCGCGTGACAGCTCTGGCAATCGACCAGGCCACCATGGCTGAACGCAACCACGTCCCAACTATCGGTGCTGGCGTGGCAGTTGCTGCATTGCCCGCCATAGTGGCCGGCTGGTGCGCTGTTCGCGTGACAGCTCTGGCAGTCCACAAGGCCATCGTGGTTGAACGCAACCGCGTCCCAACTATCGGTGCTGGTGTGGCAGTCGCTGCATTGCCCCTCGTAGTGATTGGCGGGCGTACTGCTCGCGTGGCAGCTCTGGCAGTTCGTGAGACCGATGTGGCTGAACTGCACCGTTGCCCAGGTGTCGGTGCTGGTGTGGCAGTTGCTGCATTTTCCACCATAATGTCCGGTTGGCGCATTGGTTGCGTGACAGCTTTGGCAATCGACGAGACCAGTATGGCTGAACTGAAGCACAGCCCAAGTGTCGGTGCTGGTATGGCAGTCGATGCATAGTCCCTCAAAGTGATTGGCGGGTGCGCTGTCCGCGTGGCAGCTCTGGCACTCGGTGAGGCCAGTATGGTCGAACTGCAGTTCCACCCATATGTCGGTGCTGGTATGACAGTCGCTGCACTGGTCACTGTAGTGATCGGCTGGCGCGTCTTTTACGTGGCAGCGCGCACAGTCGACTGCATCGACGTGGTCGAATTGAGCGAGATCAAAGCCCACCACGTTGTGACAACGGGCGCAGTCCTGGCCATTCTCGCCAGCGTGTGGATCATCGTGGCAGGCGGCGCATTTCCGGGGCGTTCCCGCATAGGTCGCGTCGGAATGGCAGGCCTCACACTCGATGTCCTGGTGTGCGCCATCTAGAGCAAAAGAATGGTCGCTGAGGGCCTCGACCGAAAAAGGTACAGGACGTGATGTCCCGAATAGCTGGAGTTCTCTGCTGCTCGGGTCGGCGCGGGCGCTCTTTAGACTAGGCGGGAGGGCACGTGCGACCTTGGTGCCGAGGCGAGTCACCCATAGTGCAGCGCCGGTGCCCACACTGACGATGAACAAAAAGACCAACAGCGGGCCCAGCCAGTTGTAGCGCGATCTTCTCATTGGCCTCTCTTACTCCATGCGTCCTGCCGGGTGACAACGTGCACAATCCTCCAGTTCGGTGATGCCCCTCTCAAGATGCTGGGCCTCTATCTCGGCCGGCGGGTGTACGTGGCAGTCATCGCATGTGTAGACCGCATAGCTGGCAGGATGGCACGTCGCACAGGACTCTGGCTCTGCTTGACCGTGATCGAGCGGAAAGGTATGGTAGCGGAGACGTGCAGGCTGCCAGCCCTGTGCTGTGTGGCAGGCGCCGCACTCGGTGCCGAACTGTGCGCCGTGGATCTCTGGTTCCTGGTGGCAGTCGATACATCCGTTGATGCGCTCGCCGAACGAGAGACCGTCATGGCAGGCCGAGCACTCGAGCTGAACGTGTGCACCGTCGAGCGGGTAGATGGCCTGGTGGTCAAAGGACTCGGGCAGCGGACCACCATCGTGGCACGACAGGCAGTTCGTGCCGTAGGACACGGTGTGCTGCGTTACAAAGGTCGCGTCCGTCTTTTCGTGGCAGGACGCACACGTCGAGGGAGCCAGGGCATAATCTGCGGTGTGGCAGTTCTCGCAACTGAACGGCTTTCCCTCCGCCGACGGCGGGTGCTGGCGCAGCGTAAAGCCTGCGCGCTCGTGTGGAAAGAGCTCCAGGCGAGCACGAGCGATATCCGCCTCGCGTCCCTGGTGATCGGGATGGCAGTCGATGCAGGTTGCAGCGTCTTCCAGCCAGCCGTGGATGCCGTTCTGGGCAGCCACCTCGGCACCTACGGTGGTATGGCACGAGAGACAGCGGGCCGGTTCGACACGTCCCCACAGGCGATGGCAGAGCGTGCACGCTCGCTCCATTTCGGCGTGGCTCGTGTAGCCCTGCAAGCTCTGCGCCTGGGATGCTCGTGCTGTCAGTGGGCCGGGGCCAAAGAGCGCGGCGCCCTGCAGATAGATCACGATACCCACGCCAACGATCAGGACTAGTGAGGCGAGGAGACCATATGTAGAGAGGCAACCCAACGGCTTGTTCATCCGTCTCGACCTCAACTCAAGCAGAGGGCAGCGACCATGTGCAGCAGCGCGGCGGCGAACGTGGCGATAGCCAGCGGAACGTGTGCCGCGTGCCAGACCGCCAGCAGGCGGCGAGCAGGCACTGCCCCAATGGCATGGCGCTGCAGTGCACGGCGATAGTCAAGCAAGACACCGAGCGTACGTACTTGCTCACGGATCGGTGCCTCGAGGCGCTCGACCGCTTGCTGCCACGGCTCGTGGCCGTGCCGTTCTGCCCGCCCTTCCGGCGGCGCCCTGAAACGTGCTTTGCTCGCGATCGGCATCGCTTCTATAGCCTCGCTCAGGGCCCTCAACTGGGTAGGATGGGCGGACCGCCATGCCCAGGCTTGCAGCCGCGCCTCTGTGTCGCGGATCGCTGCCTCTAGCTGGTCTACGTCGAGCTCGTATCCGGTGGCTGTACGCGGGATCGCAGTATGGATGTAGCGCCCGATGAACCCGCTGCACATCACGGCGACCGTCATCCAGAACGTGATCCCAGCAAGCCCGGCAAAGTGAAATCCCGTGTGCAGGAAAACCATGTATGGGCCGACGATCCCGCCAAAGATGTGTGCCTTGAGCCAGACGTGCGTCCGTCCCCAGCGGGCATCGTGCCTCGTCTTGCGCCACGAATAGAGCGTCTCGGTGGCAACCATGAGCAGAAAGCCGAGGATGCCGAGCCCGTGGTTGGCCGGCAAGCCGGCCTGCGTCACCGTCAAGCGAGCCACGATCAGGTAGGCTGCGGTCAGTGCCAGGACCGAAAGCGACGCCGCGATCAGTTCCCAGTTTTCCGCAAGGAATGGTTCCAGGGTGGATAGCGTTCTGGTTCGCCTCATGCGACCTGCTTCTGGGCCTGCATCAGGACCTGCGCCAGATCCACCTGGGACGAACGGAGCGCGCGCAGGAACATGCCGATGTCCACACGTTTCTCGATCAGCCGGTGGAGTGTGGAGAACAAGGACTGGTCACCGATCAGAACCGCGCCGACGAGGCGGTTGTCCTTGATAATCAGGCGCTGCCGGTGCACCTGATCCCGCTCGTGGACCACGATCGTGTCCGGGACCCCTCGCCAGAGCTCACTGTCGCCGCGGGAGATGGTCACCAGGTCGGGATCGGGCTCGCCTCGCGTGCTGACGGTGCCGATCATGCTGACGATGAGGCCGGTCAGGCGGGTGACGTTGACCGGGATGCTACGCTCATAGGTCGCAAGCTGCCCGATCATGTTGGCGCCGGCCACGCGTCCCTGTGCGACCGCGACCGGCCAGAGTGTCTGGACGGTGGCCCGCCCGGCGATGGGGTCCCACGCCTGTGCCACGTCGCCTGCGGCATAGATGCCCGGGACACTCGTCTGCATCCTGTCGTCGACCAGGATGCCGCGATCGGTCTCTATGTCCGTGCCCGCAACGAGGTCGAGACGAGGCCGGACGCCAATGGCCACCCCAACCAACTGGCAGCGGATCTGCCATCCGTCCGTGGTTTCCACGCCGCTGATCCGCTCGCGGCCCAGCCAATCCCGCCTGGATGTAATGCGCGCGATTTCGGTGTGGTGGTGGAGGCTGACCCCTTGGCAGATCAGCCGCTGCTCGATCAGGTGAGACTCGGCCTCGTCCAGCACGCTGCGCCAATAGCGTCCGCCGCGCATCAAATAGTGC
>Ga0315554_1001100_pt1 | contig 16032 bp, 15 predicted proteins | sample SalMarSW160370MG_FD_202114 | JGI IMG/M metagenome (GOLD analysis project Ga0315554, IMG submission 202114) | Salt marsh sediment microbial communities from the Plum Island Ecosystem LTER, Massachusetts, United States - Salt Marsh Sediment SW1603-70 ... | reverse complement strand
CTGCCCGCCGACCGTTGCGACTGCATGAAAAACGGTCGGATAGGTTTCTATGGTCCGGCCCTGCGTGACACGTCTCGTGCCGTACTCGCAGATTCGTACCAGGTCGTTTCGCTCGAGGTCGATTATCATATTAAGTTCAGCCTGTTCCTTTATACTGTCAGCCAGCTCTTTGAAATTGTTCTTATTTGTCGCAATGTTTTCATCGCTTGTTTCAGGCAGTCTTCTTCGCGTTCCTTTTATTGGCTTGGTGCTTATCCGGTCATCAATAACGGTAACGAACATCTCCGGCGAAGCGCTTACTATCGCAAAATCTTCGCCTGCCAGATAAGCTGAATAACCGCTCGGATTGTGCCGGTTCTGCCAGTGGAACAGTTTCATCGGCTCAGCCTCATAGTTGCAGCAAAATCGCTGCGAAAAGTTCACCTGATAAACAAGCCCGTCGTAGATATAACGGCGAATTTTCTCAACTGTCTGCAGATAATAGTTCCTTGTCATATTGCACTGCAGAGAACTTGCGTTTATATCCTCTAAGCAGGTCTTTTGAACTTGAGGCACTGTAATCTGCTGGGCCTGTTCGAGAGTATTCACTAACCAGTCAAGTTTCTCTTCGGGACCCTCCAAATCATCCTCGAGTTCCAAGGCAATCAGCCAAAAACGTCTTTGCTTGTGGTCGTAGCAGATTACCTTATCATAGAAGCCCAGCCGAATCAGCGGCATCTTTATGTCGTCAATGGCGGTTTCTGGTATTCGCTCGATGAACCTGCCTAATTCATAAGAAAAATACCCTATCCAGCCGCCTCGAAACACCCCCGCCGGCAGATTTGCATCTTTATGCGATTCGAGTTTATATTTATCTAAAGCGGCCTGCAATTTGCCGAACGGATTTCTGCAATCAGTTTCAAGTTCAAAGATTTCTCTTGGCTCGCACGCCCAGTAGCTGAAACCGTCCGCATCGGTTTTGGCGGGATTACCTCCGAGTACGCAAGGCTGCGGCAGCGTCGAGAACAGCTCGTTCAATGAATCAAGGTTCACATCAGCGGCAACTTGCCTATAGTGCAGTCGGCACGTGACGACCTTATCTTTTGTTAGCGTGCCGGCGGTACTCATTGAATTTGTCCGCTCTTGAGCTGTTCGATGATTTGTATGCTGGAGCTGGTACCGATTCGTTCGGCCCCGGCATCGAGCAGAGCAATAGCCTGTTTTGCGGTGCGTATTCCGCCTGCCGCTTTGATTTTACAGTTGGGCGCATATTCTTTCATAAGTTGTACATCCTCGATTGTAGCACCGCCTGCCGGGTTCATTCCCGTACTGGTCTTGACAAAATCCACGCGACATCTGTCTGCGACCTGACAGGCGAATATCTTTTGCTCTCTTGTAAGGGCTGCTGATTCGATAATGACTTTCAGCGGCACGGCCGGTTTCATCGCGCGACAAACCTCAAGCACGGCGATAAGCTGTTTTCTCAGGTATTTCTCGTCGCTTTCGATAATCGCCGCCAAATCCGCTACCATATCGACCTCATCGGCCCCGTCCATAACAGCCCGTTTTGCCGAGGCGACCTTTACCTCCGTAGTATCGCCGCCCAAAGGCAACGATACCACCGCACCGACCCTGACCCTGGAATCAGCTAAGATGTCCGCGGCAAGGCTTACCCAGCGGTTATTGATTGACACTGCACAGAAACCATATTCCTTAGCCTCAGCACACAACTGTTTTATGTCATTACTTGTCGCGGTCGCCTTTAACAGCGTGTGGTCTATATGAGCTGCCATTTTCTCCGCTGTAATTTCCATCAGTCCAGATACCCTTTATTTTTGAAAAACGCCATTGCCTGATTCGTATCCGTAAAGACTTTGGTTACGGTCTGTGTTACAAAAACGGAAGGCGATTGTTTCGAGGCCCAGATGACATAAACTTCTTTTGCCGCCTCGTGTGCGTGCTGGAGCTCTCTTTCAACGCCGCTTGAAACGGCCGGCCGCCCGTCAGCCAATGTTGGAATAAAGCTGACTATCATATCCGACTGGTCGATTAGAAGAAAATCACGGGCGTATATCTGGCTGTTGATGTCACGTTCTATCTGCAGAACCTGCTGCAAATCGAGCCGGAAAACCCTGCCGGAAATATCAACTTCAACATAGTCAAGCCCGTCCTTTTTTGCCTTTTGTGCCCTGGCCGGCAGAAACGCCTCTTCCAAATCCGCAGGGTCGAAACATAAGAAGTTCTTTTTTATTTCAGCGCGGAACCGGTCTATCGATTTTTTGACTTCGGGCATTTCAGCCACGTGCGTCATCGGAAAACTCAGGTATGCCTTTTTGCGCTGCGGCTCGAACATAAGCTGATAAAACGTTTCGGTAGTTTCGACATCGGCGCCGCGGGCCAGACAGTAGAACGGGATATTCTCACCAACGCCGCGACAGAGCATTTCGGTTCCGATTATCTCTTCCTCCCGCCAGACAATCAGGTCCTTGAGACCGTGCTGTGTTTCGTGCTCGCATTCGAGACGGTGATGCAGCACTGTCACCCCGTCTATGAGATTGATATACATATCGGCGTTGAGCTGCCGCATCTGGTCGAAATCGACCGCGGGAAACAGGCCGTGCCGCCAGCGAAACGTGGCGTGCGTGTTGACTATCAGGTTCGAGACGCTCTCAGCCTTTGAGATAATGTCCTTGAAGACACTTCGCCGCAGCGAATTGAGCCGCTTCATCGGGATGTCGAGAATCTTGCCGGGCCGAATATCCGGCGCCTCGGCGTACATCATATTACCAACGTTGCACAGCAGTATCTCTTTGTCGTGCGCGCCGGCATACTCGCAGACCTTTTGCAGGTAGCTTTTCTTGTCAATACCAACCATCCCGGTCACTACGACAATCATTTCAGGCTCCCATAAGGTCAGAGATTTTTTAGACGCTGCTGCTTTTCATGCTGCTGCATCGCGGCTACCAGCTCGCCCATGCCGCCGGCCATTATCTTATCGAGATTGTAAAGCGACAGATTGATTCTATGGTCGGTCACACGATTCTGCGGAAAGTTATACGTCCGGATTTTCTGACTCCTGTCGCCGGAGCCTATCATTGTCTTCCTGGCCGAGTCCCGTTCAGCACGCTTCTTGCTCTCGAAGTGTTCGTAAATCCTGCTTCGCAGTATCCGCCACGCCTTGGCACGATTTTTATGCTGACTTTTTTCGTCCCTCATACTGACCGTTATACCGGTCGGGACATGTTCGAGCTTGATTGCGCTGCTGACCTTGTTTACGTTCTGGCCGCCAGGTCCTCCGGCCCGGCTGACATGCTCGATAACGTCACTGGGATTGATTTCGACATCTATTTCTTCCGGCTCCGGCAGTACTGCTACGGTCGCCGCCGAGGTATGAACCCTTCCCTGCGATTCGGTTTCAGGCACCCTTTGTACTCGATGCCCGCCGCCTTCGTAACCCAACTCGCTCCAGACCCCCGACCCCTTTATATTTAGTATAACTTCGCGAAAACCGCCCATTTCAGCCGGGCTGAAATCGAGCTGCTCGACCTTCCACTTTCGGCCCTCGGCGTACCTGATGTACATATTATAAAGGTCCTTTGCGAACAGCGCTGCCTCTTCGCCGCCGGTTCCTGCGCGAATTTCCATAATGATTGAGCTGATAGCGTCGTCATCAGCCATTACTAAACTGTCCTGAATCTCCGTTATCAGCGACTCGCATCGCCCCCGCAATTGCTCAATCTCCTCCGCCGCAAGATTTTTGAAGTCCTCGTTGGCTGAATTATCCGCGAAGATTTGCTCGGCATCAGCAATCTCGCTTTGCGCCTGCTTGTACTGGCGGTACTTGCTGACGATTTTGCGCAGCTTGGCCTGCTCCTTACTCAGCGCGATTAGCTTCGAATGGTCAGCCGAGATTTCCGGCTCGGCTATCTGCCTCTTGAGTTCATCGTACCGCGATTCGAGCTCATCCAGCTTCGCTGTCAGTGAGTCCCTGGCATCAGCCATAATCATTTTCCTGTGTGCATAAAAATAGCGGATAACGCTTAACGGTCAGTCTAATTGTTTTGGCCGTTATACACTATCCGCTAAAGGCAGGCCACAGCTACTTTTCGGCCTGTTTCTTGCCCTTGATGTAGCTGGTGCCGTATTTCTTCTGGAACCTCTCAATTCGGCCGGCGGTATCGACGTATTTCTGCTTGCCCGTATAGAACGGGTGGCACATCGAGCAGATTTCCGCGTGGATTTCCTTAGCCGTGCTGCGGGTCTCGAACGTATTTCCGCAGCCGCAATGGACCGTAACCTTATCGTATTTAGGGTGAATATCTTTCTTCATCGCAAATTACTCCATAACCTAAAACATATTATTTTAACCATACGCCCGCCCTTTTCAACAAAAATCTCCCGCGGGATGCGGTTTTTCATTCATGCGATAATTTGGCCTTTTTTATGGGCCGATGCTTATCCCTCCGGACAAAAGGCTAAGGAAATCCCCTAAGCCGGGCCCGGAAATAACCGCAATTTTAGAGAGTGCTTCAACCGTTGCCGTTTTCTGCCGATAAGACGCTTGGCAGGAACTTTCTCTTACAGGAAAAGGGGTTTACCAAATGAGGATTCGCTACGTCGTATCTTCGATGCTCTTCTGGTGGAGAGAAAATAACCTGTCGCTCGAACAGGAATGCCAGTTCCTCAAGTCGCAGGGCTTCGGCATAGAGCTTTGGCCCACCATCAAAGGCCAGGAAGAGTGCCGCTACGAAAAACGCAACTGGCCGAGACTGGCAGCAGCGACCGAGGGTATGCTCGTCTCAATGAGGTCACGCCAGGGAACCAACTGCGGCCTGAGCCTCGAAAAGTGGCAACGGCAAATCGAATGCGCAAAGCTGCTCGGCGCCAATATCGTCACCGACCTTCGCAGCCTCGGCATACCGCCAGCCAAAGATACCAACGGCTCTACTCACGCCGCCGACGTTATGAGTATGGCTGATGAGCTGGATGTCACTATCTGTCTGGAAACCGGGCTCCTCGAAGAAGTCCTCAGAGCAGGCGATAAGTTCGATTCGCTGACGTTTTGTCTCGATACGGGTTTCGCGCACCTCGATGACAAATACAGCTTCGAGCAGTACGTCGACCGGCTCGCCGAAAGGGTAATGCACCTGCACCTGACGGATAACTACGGCCGGATGGACGACCACGAGCCGCCGGGGCTGCGAGGCGGCATGCCACGTGAAAACTGGAACTATCTGCTCGAGATGCTCAATAAGTACGACAACGATATCATCGGCTCGCTGGAAATGTATCCGTGTATGCCCGCGGTAATGCTCAGGCAGGCCACGGAGTTCCTTTTTGATGAGCTCGGTTGGCCCAACCAGCCGAAGAAAGAAATGAGCGAAACTTACACCCCGTACAATCCCGTTTAATACCACGACCGAAAGTCACCACTACTGTGATGGTGGTTAACTATACTCGAGGCCAGGGAATACCGGGGCCCTCATTTTGCAATATATTGCAAAATGGGAACCCACCGGAACTCTTGGCCTTATTTTTTGCGCGCAGGAAATTTTCACCTTTAAAAACCGTATATCGGTCTGAGCTGCTCGCTGGTTGGCAGTGTTTCGTAGTATTCGCCGCGAGGCCCCACGTAGCCGACGCCCTGCCTTTTCAGCTTTACCGGAATAACAGAGCCGTTACTGTTGGTTACGTTGACGGTAACTGTATCAATTTCAGCAGCCTGGTTTTCCATCTCGGCCTTTTGCTTCTTCTTGTCCTGTTCGTTTCCGATGATGTAACCTGCACCCGCGCCGACCGCTGCGCCGATGAGAGTCGATTCGGTATGACGGCCGGCTAACTGCCCGATACCAGCCCCAGCCAACGCCCCAACGCCCGCACCGGTCTGGGCGTCACTTCCACAGCCCGCAAATACAACCAAACAGCATAACAGGCCCACAAGTAATACCGTTTGTATAAGTCCGCTTCGCATTTTCTTGCCTCCAAAAAACTTACAGCCTCAATTGCCGGAAAATGCTCACTTTCCGCCTTACTATCTTAACCATGACCAATAATACTTGTAAAGTCGCTTTTACGCGGTTATATTCCATGTCGGCTTTAAATCTTAAAAAACTTAAAGGACCGGACTATGAAGCCAAAACTCGTTATCGTCGGTGCCGCAGGCCGTATGGGCAGACGGATTCTGTCTTTATGTAAAGACGCCGGGCAATTCGACGTTATTGCAGCCGTCGAGACAAAAAACCACCCGGACATCGGCAAAGACGCAGGCCAGGTGGCCGGCATAGGACCTGTCGGTGTCAAAATCAGCTCCGATTTTCCACAGGCTGCTGATGTGGTCATCGAATTTGCACTTGCCGATGCTTCCAGCCGAACAGTCGAATTCTGTCTTGGAAAAAAAGCTGCTCTGGTCATGGGTACTACAGGTTTAAGTGCCGAACAGAAAAACAAACTTGAGGCAGCCGCTAAAAATATACCGGTTATATACGGAACTAATATGAGCGCAGGGATGAACATACTGTTTTCGCTGGCGGGTAAGGCTGCAACTATGCTCGGCGACGATTATGATATCGAAATAATTGAGAAGCACCATCGGTTTAAAAAAGATTCTCCCAGCGGCTCGGCTTTGACATTAGCTGAAAATGTGTGCAAAGCCACCGGCAAAGATTCTCAAAGCTGCCTGGTATTCGGCCGGCACGGCAAGGACGCCGCAAGGCAAAAAGGCACCATCGGCATCCATGCAATCCGCGCAGGTGACATAACAGGTATCCACGACGTAATCTTCAGCACGCAGGGTGAGACGGTGACACTTAGTCACATCGCCCACAACCGAGACGGCTTCGCCCGAGGTGCGCTGCACGCTGCCGGGTGGCTCATCGGCAAAAAACCCGGCCTGTATACTATGGCCGACGTATTAGGCCTTGAGCCGGTGTAGTCCGCCTGTCCGAGGATTGGGGGCTTTTCGTTTGGACTAAAATCGTTATGCCAGACAATGTAATTACCGTCAGTAATCTGAATAAAAGTTTCGGCAAAGTCCGGGCCGTTGTCGAGCTGGGCTTCGCCGTGCGAGGAAACACCTGCTTCGGATTTCTCGGCCCCAACGGCGCGGGCAAAACCACCGTCATGAAGATGCTCTACGGCAAATGCCTGCGCGACGGCAACGGCGATACTGTTGTCGATGTCTTCGGCTATGACCCTGCCAAAAATGAGCTTGCGATAAAGTCCCTCTCTGGTGTGGTCCAGCAGGAGGACAATCTCGACGACGAGCTTAACGTAATTCAGAACCTCTGGATTTACTCCAAATTCTACGGCCTGGAAAAAACCGCCGCCAAAGAGCAAATTGATTACCTGCTCGACTTTCTCGAGCTTTCAGCCAAGGCTAAATCGCGAATCAGGGAGCTGTCCGGCGGAATGAAACGCAGGCTGGTCATCGCGCGGGCGCTGATGAACAATCCGAGATTGTTAATCCTGGATGAGCCGACCACCGGCCTCGACCCGCAGGTACGGCATCTGATATGGGACAAACTTCATCAGCTCAAAAAACGCGGCACCACAATACTGCTCACGACGCATTATATGGAAGAGGCGTTCCAAATCTGCGACGAAGTCCTGATTATGCACAAGGGCAGAAAAATTATGAGCGATAAGCCACAAAATCTTTTAAAGCAGAATGTAGAACAATACGTTCTGGAAGTTACCGGGTCTTATTCATCGAGCTTACTCAATTCGCAGGAGCTTTTACAAAACGTTCGGATTGAAAGGGCCGAGGAAATGACCAGGCTCTACAGCAACGATACCGAAAAACTTCGCTCATTCGCAGGCAGGCTTCGGGGCGCTCAGTATTATCTGCGGCAGGCTAACCTCGAAGATGTATTCCTCAAAGCAACAGGCAGAGGACTCGATGACAAGCAGTGATATACTCAAAATCCCGCCACTATGGCACAGGCTTTACAGCGTCTGGTTCAGGCACGTTCGTGTCTATACCAAAAATATGTTCAGCAACGCCCTGCCGCCCTTTCTCGAACCGCTCCTGTTCCTCCTCGGCGTGGGCCTGGGCCTGAGCCGTTATGTCACCCAGACGATGGAAGGACTGTCTTACATCGAATTTCTCGGTACCGGCCTGCTCATGACCAGTGCAATGTTCACCGCCTCGTTCGAATGCACGTTCGGCACGTTCATTCGCCTGGAGTTCGACAAGGTATATGACGGTATGCTGGCGGCTCCTATAACCGCAAACAACCTCATCATAGGAGAAATACTCTGGGCAGGAACTAAGGGATTTTTCTTCTCCTTCGCAGTGCTGTGCATCCTGACAGCTTTCAAGATAGTATCTCTGCCTTATAGCCTGTTCGTACCGCTGATAGGTTTTATAACCGGCGTTATGTTCGCGACGCTGGCGCTGCTCGTCACATCTTTTGTAAAAACGATTAACCACTTTAACTTCTACTTCACCGGCCTGCTCTCGCCGATGTTCTTTTTCTCCGGCGTGGTTTTCCCCATCACCAATCTGCCCGGCAAAATCAGGCCTATTGCCGAGGTGCTTCCATTGACCCATTCAGTCAGGCTCGCGCGCGCGATTTGCACAAACAGCTATTCCGTATCGCTCCTGGGCGACTTGTTGTACGTAATCATATTTATTCTTGTGGTGGGATTTTTCGCCGTTCGACGATTACGAAGAAGATTGGTCAACTGATGTCTTCGATAATCCGCAAAACTCTGCTAATAGCGGCATACGCCCTGCTGCCCGTCTTTATGACCGGCTGCGCCGAACTAAGCCGCTCGGTTGATAATCTTCTAAACCGCCGGCCAAAATACATGCACGTTGCAGGCCGCACTGTATGTGACAGGCCGATTGAATATTCCGTACACGGCTCGGGCGAATATACAGTTCTTATTCTCGGTGCAATCCACGGCAGCGAGCCGGCAAGTGCGGCCCTTGTCACGAAACTTCAGGATTACCTGGCCCGTGAATCGCAGCCTTTATTATTGGTCACAAGGCGTATCGTTGTCCTGCCCGTAGCAAATCCCGACGGCCTGGCTATAGGTACTCGTTCAAATGCCAATGGCATAGATTTGAATCGAAACTTCCCGACAGCCAACAGGATTGATTGTGCCAAATTCGGATTCGGCCCACTGACAGAGCCGGAATCCCTCGCAATAAAGAAGCTCATCGGCCAATACAGGCCGGCCCGGATAGTCTCCGTACATCAGCCGCTCGGCTGCGTCGATTACGACGGTCCCGCAAAAGAAATTGCCGAGGCCGTATCTGCGGCGAGCGATTTACCCATCCGAAAGCTCGGCGCTATGCCCGGCTCGCTCGGTTCCTACGCCGGCGAAACACTGAATATCCCGACTATCACACTCGAACTACCGGCCGATGCGGAAAGGCTCGACCAACGCGAACTCTGGCAGCTTTACAAACAGGCACTGCTGACAGCTATAGAGTATCCGAAATGATTATCAGCTTTGGTTTATCATGAGCATTATCGTCAGACCGTTGAACAAAACGTGGATAAACATCGGCCGAAACAGCGACCCGCTCTTCTCATAAGAATAACCGAGCAGCATACCGAGAACGAAAACAGCCGCCCAGTGAGCCTGCGGATGAACAATCGTAAATACGGCCGAGCTTATAATAATCGCAAGCCACGGCCCTGCCACGTATGAACGAATAGTTGACTGAATCAGACCGCGAAACATTATCTCCTCGAAAAACGGTGTGACAATCGACCCGCTTATAAGGATTGCCGCTCGAATCGACGGCTGTGTGTAGCTTCGTATCAGCTCAAGCTCCTCATGCCGCTCGATTTGGTAATCGCCTCCGTATATCAGCCTGCCCACCACCAGCGTTGCCTGAAGCGCCGCAAAAACCACCGGAAGCACCGCAAAAAGATAACTGAACGAAAAGAGAATATCTTTCGGTATCTTCTTAAAGTCTATACCGAAACCTTTCAGTCGACGTGCAAAGTAGTTTCTCGCCGCTATCAGCGCGCCTATACCGAAGGCCGTATTGATAATACACTGCGTAATGACTTGCAAAAGAACCTGCCTGCCTTCGGATGCTCCCGCACTCAAAGAATCAACCACAAACGTCGAGACTACCGCAACACAAAACCACAACAACAAAAAAGCCCACGGAAAGACCGCCGGCATGATGTTCCTGCGGACTCTGGAATAGACAAGCGCCCTGCGGCCGAGCGATGTCTTTATCAGCCAATACCCGAACAGGCACAGGCCCAATATGGGCCAAAGGACGGAAACGTCAAATTTATCGATGAATTCCCTGAACATACAAAAAAATTGTCAAACGATAATGACCTGAGAACTTTTCCTTTTATCTCGGCCCCGGTTGTATTAAATTAGTGCCGTTGGCCTTAACGCACCGCCGAGTATGTCAGAAGAATGAAGGTTTTTCAAGGAAAATAGACAATGGACGTCTTTGAGATAACCGGCCCGACCAGGCTCGAAGGAACAATAAAGGTAAACGGCTCCAAGAACGCATCTCTGCCCATCATGGCCGCGACGATTCTGGCGCCGGGACAGTCCACGATAAAGAACGTCCCCCAGCTTTCAGATATCTCTGTCTGCAGCGAGCTTCTGACCGCCCTGGGCTGTAAAGTCAACCGTGATAATAACGGTGACATCTCGATAGACTCGACCGTGGTGGATAATCCCGTCGGTGATTACGAGATTGTCCGCAAGATGCGCGCGAGTATCTGCGTCCTCGGCCCGCTGCTGGCCCGCTGCGGCAAGGCCATGGTCTCAATGCCAGGCGGCTGCGCCATCGGATACAGGCCCGTCGATATCCACCTGCGAGGCTTAAGAGAGCTCGGCGCCCAAATCCGAATCGACAACGGCTACATCGTCGCCGAAGCTCCCAAGGGACTGGTAGGAAAGGAAATCTTTCTGGGCGGACCTTTCGGCTCCACAGTACTGGGCACAGCCAACTTACTTATGGCCGCTACCCTCGCAAAGGGAATAACCGTTATCGAATCAGCCGCCTGTGAACCGGAAGTGACCGACCTGGCAAACTGCCTTCGCAAAATGGGGGCTAAAATCAAAGGCACAGGCTCCCCGCGACTGGTAATAAAAGGCGTCAGGCAGCTAAAGCCCGTCGAATACTCCGTCATACCAGACCGAATCGAAGCCGGAACGTTCATGGCCGCTGCAGCAATAACAGCCGGACAGCTTCATATCGAAAACGGCAGGCTCGACGACCTGATGGCCGTAGTCGATGTCCTCCGCAATATCGGTGTCACCGTCGATAAAAACAATAACGGCTGTGTAGTCGTCCGCACAGAACCGGTTCGAACCGCCCAGATTACAACTCAGCCGTATCCCGGTTTCCCGACCGACCTGCAGGCGCAGTTCATGGCTTTATTGTCACTGGCCCAGGGTAACAGCGTCGTTATTGAAAAGGTCTTTCCCGACCGCTTTATGCACGTCGCCGAGCTCAGCCGTATGGCAGCCGATTTGCGAAAGGAAGGTTCGACAGTCATCGTCTCAGGCGTGGAAAAACTAAAGGCCGCTCCTGTCATGGCCTCGGATTTGAGGGCCTCGGCTGCGCTTGTGCTCGCCGCACTGGCCGCCGAGGGAACCACGGTTATAAGCCGTGTCTATCACATCGACAGAGGATATGAGCAGATAGAACAGAAGCTCAATCCCGTAGGCGCTAAGATAGTCCGTACAAATGCATAAGATAAAGTGCTCGATGAGCGCACTGTCCCCTCGTTTCAAAGTGCAATCACAAAGAACTTATTTCAGGCAGTCGCCTCTGAAGCAGCAATCTTCGTACTGGCACCAGCCCTGGGCCGTACCATAGCAGGGACTATTGCCTTCTGCCCGCTGTATGGCGTGAATCAGCTCAGCCTTGTTCATCTGGCCAGGGTCGATACCGAGCCCCTTGGCCTTTTGCCTGATTTGTGTGATTTTCATCGTTTTTGACCGTGATGTTACTGGCGACATTTTAGTCTCCTGCAAATCTCAAGGCGGCGGGTTAGTGACACCGCCGGATACTATTCAAAAAAACTCTGAAACACAGGTATTCTTCGTCCTTTTTCGTCCCTGAGATTACATAAATGCCGTTTTTAAACCGCCGTAATATCCCCGCTCCATAAACAACGATTTTCTCGGACCTGTGCTTGGCTTATTATGGAGCGTTTTTACAACCTGCCCGGAACTCAAATTTACTCAAAACTAACCATCCACCGCCGGTCGCCGCCATTCCTTTTATCATGCACAATCTTCCACGCCTCGTTGTCTTAAATAAAAAAAGGCCGACGAACAATCGTCGGCCCTGGATTTTAAAAATATCGTTCGCTCGATAAATTCTACCAGCTATGGTTCCCTCCACCGCGAACATTCATAGCCAGGCTGTAAACCTTGTCCTCACAGGTCATATATAAGGTCCTGCCGTTCGGCCCGCCGAAGGCAACGTTATATATCGCCTCAGGTGTGTCAATGAAATCGAGCTGCTGGCCTTCGGGTGAAACAATCCAGACTCCACCAAGACCGCTAAAGTACAGATTGCCAAGCTCATCGATAGTCATACCGTCGGGAACGTTGCTCGGAGTCGGCGGACTTACAGGGTCAAAGAATACCGACGGAGCGCTTAACGTACCATCCGGATTTATATCGAATACCCACCACTGCTGATAAGAAGCATTCGTGCTGCCGGCTGAAACATAAAGTTTCGTCTCATCGAGCGAGTTAAGAATCCCGTTGGGCTGGTTGATGGTATTGTTCACACATGTCACGGTTCCATCGGGTTCGAGCAGCCAGACGCCCTGTTGTGCCGGCGTTACGCCGTAGTCCCAGGAAGGCGTGGTAAAATAGATATTTCCATTGGTCAACTGGCAAAGGTCGTTGGGCTTCTTTGTAAAGCCGTCCGAAGTGTCGGCCAGTACCACTGAATCGCCAGGCCCGGTCGGGTCGATGCGATGACTCGACACCCGCCTCGGGTTTTCGTCGCAAGCCAACATTCGTCCGTCCAGCGAGAGAAACATCCCGTTTGTTTCAGGAGAGTTGTTCTGCCAGACTGTTACGCTGCCCGGTGAATCCAGCCGTAACGTTTGAAATGTAGACGTTCTCTTTGAAAAGAAAAGTTTTCCGCTGCCCGGGTCCCACATCGGCCCCTCGAAAGAAGTGCTCATATCCGAATAAACTTCCACCAGCGACGCGCCCGGTTCAATCAGGTCGGTGACGTAAACATTGAGCCAGTTGCTGCACAATTCGACCATGTCGTATTCGTCGATTACGCCGTCACTGGGTATCGATATATCACAGGCTGCGTCCCAGTTGTCGTCACCTTCCTGGCTTCTCCACGCCGCGGCAAACCTCGCAAAGTCTCTCAAATCCACAACACCATCTCTGCGCAAATCCCCGACAGCGCTCGGCCCGGTTATCAGCTCTATACCTGTCCCTTCGACCGGTTCAAGGTTCCTGCTGTATTGCTTATCGGTTGCGTTGTTCCAGTGCTCGTGAACACCGAGGCTTTTCGTCAACCCTCCGTCATTATTGGGGTCGTAGTTAGTTCCCGACGGCGGATTGGGAATCAGCGCCGCCTCGTGCAGATAATCGTCCGTTCCGGAATATTGCGGATATCCATTCATATTTGGATTGCTGGGAGGGCTGGCGGTCCATTCGTTGTCCATAAAATCGAACGCTACCGAATCGGCAGCGACCTGGTCCTGCGACAGGAAAATACTGCTCGGCCAGTCGCCGTTGAACGGCGCCATGTTCCATCGTATCGGATGTGAATCCCAGCTTCGGCCGCTATAAAGTCCGTCAATCAAAACCAGCAGCGTCTTGCCGCCGAGTTTCGGGTGCCCCATCAGGTCAACGTTAGCCCTGTAGTATCCCATCCCCGGTCTGGAATACGGAGAACCGTCAGAGTTATACGGCCTGGTGTTATGCATATTGTAGTAGCCGGAGGCGTTCGGAGCTCTCATTAAAGAGCCGTAGTGATTCTTGCCTGAGACTGTTATTCCGGCACTATTGTGGCTCTTGAGGATTGGGAAGTTTATGAAGTAATCGGACTGTGCAAAGTAGTCCGGGATATAATCCTGCTGCGTAACACCGTTCCAGTGTATAGAACAGGGGTCACTGAAATCTAATGGTGCGCTATAATCATAAGAAACCTTTGTTCTGCCGTACAGGGTAGTACCCTGTCTTGACAGGTAAACAACGCCCGGGCACTCGGCATAGACCATATCGTACCAGTGGTTAGCCATATAATTCTGAGGGTCCCCTATGCTGATATCGCCGGGACTGACGCCCGCGTTATCGATTAGCTGTCTAAGAAGTGCTATCGCAAGCTGCGGCGAGTCGTCTATCTGGTCCATATAACCGGTTGATTTCGCCCCGTCGGGTTGGCTAATCATTAAGACCCAGTTGATTTTTATTGCGATTTTTTCACCCGGTGTATAACCGACGTAGCCTCTGCCCATTTGCTGATTGAAGTTTTTGAATATCACGTCCCACGCAGCTTCATCACTACTCTTGCCGGTTAATGTCCTGAGCGCCTTTGACATCATTTCAGCGACAACATCCGGGTCGGTACTTGCATCGGAGTGCCAGTACGGCTGGCTGGTGTCGTTATCAGAACCATGCCAGTTGGCGGCATCGGCATCGTGTATCCAGGCAACCCGGCCGGGGCAAATTCCCCTGCCGTGGCCTATCGGGCTGTTATGAACAATCGGCTCATGGGCCTGCGCCTTCTTTTGCACCGGGCTGGACATCACCGTCCAGACAAGGCCGACACTCACCGCGACAAAAACTGCCGCCGTCGCATATCTCGCCCGCGAAAAAGCACGCCTGGCCTTTCTAAACGCTGTTGCTGAAGCGAGTAAGCCAAACAGCCACACGACAAAACCCGACGCTAACGGAAACGCCACCCGCTGGCACGGATATGTAGCACGCGAGGGCTTCGGAATTACGCGCACCAGGAACCAGATTAGTGCGCCCAGCCCGATAAACGGCATCAGCCACCAAGGCCACTTATTTTTAGTGCCTGAAGAAATGAATTTACCTGTCTTTGGACAGCGTCCGGGTTGGTCCTTGCCCTTTAGAGACGACATAGTTCTCCTCCATTTCTCTTGGGGGCTCAATGTGACCATCTCGACCCTCCTCCGTGATGCGCCCAAAAGACCCCAGCCGAAGAACAAACGTTAATATTGCGCGAATAATCAGTATAGCCGATTGGGACTTCTAAGTCAATCCTTTTCCGAACTTCGCCCGCGCGGTAAAAAACGCCTGTTCTTTACCTTCATCACGTCCCCAAAAGGCCTTATAACAGCTAAGACATCCGATTTAACTCACCCGGGCAACTTGGCTCATTACTACTCCGTAGGCAACCAGTTCTTAATACAGTTCGAATCCACTGGATTATTGCACAGCACCCAGTCCACGGCGAAGTCACTAAAGTCGGCTAAATCAACGTCACCGTCCGGCTCAAAGTCTGCGCCTTCGCAGTCACCGGACCCGACGCAGTTCATTTCGAGCCAGTAATCGGCGATATACTTAAGGTCCCAGTAGTTCACGTAACAATTCTCGTCGATATCCGATACGAGGCCGTCGCCACCGTCATGAACATCCTGACAGTCCTGGTAATTGGCCGTAGCCGAACCTTCGTTCGAATAGCCGGATTCATTGTCGTTGGTATCAACTGCCGTTACGACGTAGTAATAAGGCGTAAAATTATTGACATCGTTATCGACGTAATTCGAGTCGACCACCAGCGATACATTAATCTGGTCGTAGCCGCCGACGCCGCTGGTTTCGGAACGATACACATTATAACCGTCTATATCGACTTAGTTGTTGTCGTCTCAGTCGAGCGAGACGATATAACTGCCCGCCGTCGCAACTAATCCGGTCGGCGCCGCAGGCGGGTTGTCCGGAATAACGGTTTCATAAACAGCCGCCTCCACGTAGTTTATTCGCATGGCTTCTGAATCTTCGGTTTCAGCTACCCCCCAGACTATTTTCCCGGTTCCGTCAATATAAGTACTAATGCCCGAAATAATCGAGCGAGTCATCGAAGTATCCACTCCGCCC
>Ga0315554_1001099_pt1 | contig 16039 bp, 11 predicted proteins | sample SalMarSW160370MG_FD_202114 | JGI IMG/M metagenome (GOLD analysis project Ga0315554, IMG submission 202114) | Salt marsh sediment microbial communities from the Plum Island Ecosystem LTER, Massachusetts, United States - Salt Marsh Sediment SW1603-70 ... | reverse complement strand
TTAGGTTGCTTTACATTGTATTAATATTATATTTATTTTTGTTTATTAATAACCTTCAACCTATTTTCTTATATGGATCGCAGGCAAAAAAGAAGAATCTTAATTTTTTTAGTAGTCCCGTTGTTAGCTGCGGTTCTTTTTCTAACCGATGACTTGATAGTACGTGTCATTACTATCGCACTAATAGTAATTTATGTCGCCTTTATAATTTTTTTAAGAGACTCTATTAGGTTCAGCTCTTCTTTTTCCCCTGATATCCCGGAAGATGATTATTCCGCAGAAGATAATTCAGCACCGGAAGATAGTGTTGGCGATTCCTTCGAAATTGTATCTAAGAATAAAGAGATTGAAGTTATTACTGCCGAAAATTATACACCGGAAAGGAGTCATTTAAAGACTACTTTAAAGCCCCCTGATTTAAAAGAAAAATTTGAAGAGATTGCAAATGAATCGCTTCCAGCTGAATTGGGGCATGGCGGGCAGTTTTCTTTTGTTCTCGAAAAAATGCTTACTGTTATTAAGGAAGCCTATGTAGCAAATACAGCAATTTTTTTCTGGTACAACAAACAGAAAGAAAAGCTTACAATAGAAAAATATGTTACCAATTCCACGGATATTTCCAATAGAAAATTTAATATTGAAGACGACATTTTAAGTAAAATTGTTCAAAAAGGAGAGCCAGAGCTTTTAAGTGATATTTCACCAAATGCCGAAGCCGATGTAATAAGATATTATAACTCTACACAGGGTATTAGAAGTTTTGTCGGTGTACCCCTTTTTTATGACAAGCAATTAATTGCAATAATTGCTGCAGATTCTAAAGTTGGAGACGCATTCGGGATTGAAACTATATATGCACTAGGAAGATTTGTCCGTGTGATTACAATGATAATTGGGATATTTGAAGAAAAACATTCCGAATCTTTATCACAGCAAAGATTAAAAGGTTTAACTAATCTAATTAATCCCGAAAAGAAATTTGAAAGTGAAGAAGACTTGATAACTTCAATTCAAAATACGGTTAATTCTTTAATAAATTGGGATGCTTTTGCTTTTGTCTATTATCATCCGCTTGAGCAGAAATTTAAAACAATAAAAATAATCAACAACACTTCATTAAAATATATCGGGCATAATTTAGAAATTGAATTAACAGGCACTTTGGTTGGCAAATCTATTGTTACTGGTGTTCCTATAAAAATTGATGATACTTCCACTGGAAATTATGTAAGGTTTGCTAAAGTAGAAGATGTAAGTTTTGACGGTTCTTTTTTAGCAATTCCTCTTATTTATAGTACACAAAATTACGGTGTTCTCTGTTTTGAAAGCTTAAGAAAAAATGCTTATACAAACTCCGATATTCAGTTCTTAAAAAGTGCGGCTTCACTTTTGGCATTCGTGATTTATTCATATTCTACTCAAAAATTACTTAGGAGTTTCCTGGCAGTTGATATTGAGACTAAAGCACTTAATATGGGAACTTTCAAAGAAAGAATGATATCCGACCTTGTGAAAGCAGAAAAGTTAAATATTCCGAGTGCATTAGCTTTAGTTAGGATAGATGATTTCCTTGAGCAGGAATCATTATTTGACGGAAATCCATTTCCCAAAGTCCTTGAATCGGTTTCTGAAATGATCATAAAAGAAATAACACCATTTAATCTATTCGGAAGACTGGATGAGAAGCTTTTCGCAATATATTTCTTTAATTCAAATACTAAAGATGTTTTTATATGGGCTGAAAAGCTTAGAGTAAAAATCGCAAGGAAGCCAATCGCAGTGGTTTCGAAGCAAACTACCTATACAATCTCGGTGGGTATATCATCTGCAACAAATAAGCTCGACGTTGAAGAAATAATTCACAACGCTGATCTTGCACTTCAAAAAGCCCTCGAAAGAGGCGGTAACACGGTGCGGAATATCAACTAAGTTCAAGAAGAACGATTTACTGTTTGCCTTAAGTTTATTGATAGATTTCTAATACTGTTTAAAGTTATTATTTGAAAATTTCTTAGAAAACTAGCGCTAAAATTTTTCGAAAAAATTATTCTTACCATTTCACAATTCTAAATGATTATGTAATTTCGTGTATGAATCATAGGAAAATCCTTTTTATTCTTGAAACATACTTAATTAAAGATTCACCTTGTATGCTCAGCTCTTGAACTATCAAAGGGATAACAAATTGAATAACTTTTTTTTAATAATTCTTGATGGAGTCGGAATCGGTGAACTACCAGATGCTGCAAATTATGGTGATGAGGGAAGTAACACTCTATGCAATATTGCTAAAGCTGTTAATGGATTAAATTTGCATAATCTAGAAAAATTGGGGTTGGGAAATATTAAAGATATAAAAGGCATAAAAAAATTTGATAATCCTCTTGCCTCATATGGAAAAATGAAAGAGGTATCAAAAGGAAAAGATTCAACAACAGGTCACTGGGAAATTAGCGGTTTATATGTGGATACTGATTTCTCTTATTTCCCTGACGGTTTTTCTCAAAAAATTGTCGATAAGTTTTTAACTTTAACAGGTTGTAAGGGGATTCTTGGTAACAAAGCGGCATCGGGAACAGAAATAATCAAAGAGCTCGGAGATGAACATGTTAAAACAGGCTTTCCTATTATTTATACATCTGCTGATTCGGTTTTTCAAATTGCAGCACATGAAGAAATAGTTTCCCTTGAAAAGCAATATCAAATTTGTGAAATAACCCGTGAAAAAGTTCTTGCCGCTCCTTTAAATGTGGGGCGAGTAATTGCACGTCCCTTTTTGGGACAGAGTGGGAACTATATTAGAACAACAAATCGTAAAGATTATTCTCTTGATCCGCCTTCTGAGACAATCTTGGATATTCTAAACAATGAAAATATAACCACAATAGCAATCGGAAAGATTTCTGATCTATTTAATAATAAAGGTATAAAAATTGCTGACCATACTAAGTCGAACAAAGAAGGAATGACCAAATTGCTTGAATATTCAAAAAAAGTATCGAACTCTTTTATCTTTATTAACTTAGTCGATTTCGATGTTTATTTTGGTCATAGAAATGATCCGGAAGGATTTGCTGTAGCATTAAAATCTTTTGATGATTTTCTTCCATCATTTTTATCAGGTTTAGATAAAACCGATGGAGTAATAATAACTGCGGATCATGGTAATGATCCTACAACTCCAAGTACCGATCATAGCAGGGAATACGTGCCTTTGCTTTTTTATAGAAAAAACAAAAAAAGCAGAAATTTAGGAATTAGAAATACTTTTTCAGATTCAGGAAAAACAATCGCAGCTTTTTTTAATGTTCAAAATTCTTTAAAAGGATTAAGTTTTTTAGAAAATTGAAATTAATTGAAACCTATTAATGTGTTGAGCATCTTACCGAACACTTTGGGTGCTTTACAAAATGAGGAAAAAAAATTATCTTATATTACAATGTTATCCTTACTAGTTTAATTGAAATTTAAGAGCTAAAAGTGGAAGAAACTGATTATTTAAAAACACGGATCATATTTGAAGATAACTAAAAAATGCATTTTTAATTGATTAATAATATCAATTAACCTGTAATTTTTTTATAAAATGTCGATTATTTAAAGTAGATAATTTAAAACTTCAAATCTAAAAGTGAGGTTAGCTTGAAAATAACCAAACATTTTACAAACCGTGAAAGCCAATCGCTTGATAAATATCTTCAGGAAATTGGCAAAGTTGATCTTCTTACACCTGAACAGGAAATTGAATTAGCCGTAAGAATAAAAAAAGGGGATCAACAAGCTATGGAATTACTTACAAAAGCTAATTTAAGATTTGTTGTTAGCGTTGCAAAACAATATCAAAACCAGGGTCTTTCATTAGGAGATCTTATTAATGAAGGAAATTTAGGATTAATTAAAGCCGCAAAAAGGTTTGATGAAACCAGGGGATTTAAATTCATATCTTATGCTGTCTGGTGGATTAGACAATCAATTTTACAAGCTCTTGCGGAGCAAGCTAGAATAGTTAGACTGCCGTTAAACCGTGTCGGAGCTCTTAATAAAATAGGAAAAGCTTACAGTAATCTGGAACAGGAATTTGAACGTGAACCAAATGCTGCCGAGTTAGCTAATGAATTGGATATGGATGTAAGTGAAGTTGCCGATGCTCTTAAAATTTCTGGTAGACATATTTCGATGGATGCTCCTTTTACTCAAGGTGAGGAGAATAGGTTATTGGATGTAATCCAAAATGATGATCAACCGACTCCTGATTTTACTTTAATGACCGAATCATTAAAAGCAGAAATTGACAGGGCGCTGGCAAGTTTATCCGAAAGAGAAGCTGAAGTTATTAAATTGTATTTCGGATTGAATAAAGAACATTCTCTTACACTTGAGGAAATTGGTGAAAGGTTTAATCTTACCAGGGAAAGAGTAAGACAAATAAAAGAAAAAGCCATCAGAAGATTAAGACGTGCTTCCAGAAGTAAGAGTCTGCGGGCATATTTAGGTTAGCCGGGAAAATTTCATTATAGCTGTTAACCGGATTTATTATTGTGAAAATAAAAAATAACCTCATACTTTTATTATTTTTAACAGCCGGAGTAATTATTTATTCCGGCTGTTCTGCATCTCACAATTCCGTTCGTTATAATGATAGACCTGAAAAAAAAGAAAAAAAATCATCTCCGGTCCGTTTTACTTCAAATGATGATAGCAATAAAAATAGTGTTGATACTTCATTTAATTCACTGGATAACCTAGATGGCGAGGATCTACCAGTTGAGAAAAATAATGTAGATATCACTACACTTGTAAATAAAAATAATTCCTCAAGTAATAGTGAATTTTCTACCGTTAAAGAAAAAATGCTGATGGAAATAATTAAATATTTAAATACTCCGTATAAATTTGGTGGCAATTCTTTAAATGGTATTGATTGTTCGGCATTTACTCAGACAATTTATAGTGATTGTGTATCCATATCTCTGTTGCGAACTGCGCAGGATCAATATTATGAAGGAATCCCCGTTCAAGATGTAAGTGATTTAAAATTTGGAGATCTAGTCTTTTTTGATACTCGAAGAAATGTTAAACCTGGTCATGTTGGTATTTATTTGGGAGACAATCTTTTTGCTCATGCGAGTTCAAAACAAGGAGTTACTGTTTCCAAGCTTACCAGTGACTACTATTTTAAAAGATTTATGGGTGGAAGAAGAATTGAAGAATTATATGGTTCCAATTCTTTATCTAAATAATTCTTATTTTTTTATTAAATTCCTTGGGCTGATTAATTGAATTAATCAGCTTTTATTTTATAAAATTTTCCAGGATAATTTGTAATAATGGTAAAAAAGAATATTCAAAACAAAAAAACTGCAAGACCCAACATCAAAAAAAAAAATTATAATCAAGTTTATAAAATAGCGGTAATTTTACTGATTATTGCATTTGCTATATTTATGATAATAAATAACTTCTTTCCAGGTAAGAAAAAAGATAATGAATTTATTTTTAAGAAAAATGGTGTGTTATCTTTTACCGATTCGACCGGCAATGTAAAAGATAAGATCGATATTCAAATTGCCGAAACCGATTTTGATCATCAGCTTGGTTTAATGTTTAGAAAATCTATGGGGGAAAACCAGGGAATGCTTTTCATATTTCCGGAAGCTTCGGTTCAATCATTCTGGATGCGGAATACTTATATTTCTCTTGATATGATATTCGTTGATACTGATAAAAAAATAATTACAATCCATAGAAATACTAAAATTCTATCAGATCAATCATATCAATCAACTGGGCCGGCAAAATATGTTATTGAAGTTGATGCAGGCTTTTCAAATAAATTTAATATTAAAGTCGGTGATAAGGTCAATTGGATCAGAACTCAATAATTCTCAGCTATTAAATTTTGGGAGGATTCAAGGATAGAAAAATTTCTTACTTATGACTTTTTACTTCCGTATAATTCTGTTTCTACAAGCTCACAAATTATATGTGCTACATTAATATGACCTTCCTGTATTCTTTGAACATTATTAGAAGGAATACCAATATTAACATCAACTAGTTGCTTGAGTTTACCACCGGTTCCACCTGAAAATCCAATTATTTTCATTCCTTTTGCTTTTGCTGCGTCAGCAGCTTTAAGAATATTGAGGGAATTACCGCTAGTAGAAATAGCAAGAAGAACATCGCCGTTCTGTCCTAATCCTTGAATACTTCTTGCAAAAACATTTTCAAAACCAATATCATTTCCTCCGGCAGTTAAATTTGACGTATCCGTAGTCAACGCTATTGCAGGAATGGCAGGACGTTCAATTTCATGACTCAACCTTATTATAAATTCAGTTGCGATATGCTGGCAATCAGCAGCACTTCCTCCATTACCGCATAAGAGTAATTTATTTCCTGCTCTAAATGAACTTACTAACAAATCTACAGCAGTAATAATATCATCTCTGCATTGCTGTTCAATTTTTAATTTAACTTCGGAGCTTTCAGTTAGAGAATCTCTAATGAATTTTAACTTATCCAAATTACAATCTTCCCATTCTTTTATTTTTAATAGAATTTTAGATCAAAGTTGAGAGACATCCTTCATATTTCAACCGGAAATTTAAAATGTATGGTTTCAGAAAAATACTTAATCATTTCCCAATTATTTTCGTTTTCAAAATGATTTCCCATAACAATAATTTTTGCCCCGTTTTCAATCTTTTCCTTTGCATCTTTAGGAGACCTAATTCCTCCGCCGACAATTAAAGGGATAGTACAGTATCCGGATACAGTTTTTACCATTTCATTTGGGATAGATTTCTCCGCACCTGAGCCGGCTTCTAAATAAATAAATTTCATCCCCAAATATTCGGCTGCCAAAGCCGTTGCAGCAGCTATTTCGGGTTTGTTCCTGGGAACCGGTGGGCTTCCATTCATATATTGCGTGGTAGTTAATGATCCTGATTCGACTAAAATATATCCGGTTGAAATAGGTTCAATTTTGGATTTTTTTATTATTGGTGCTGATACAACGTGCTCTCCGATTAAATGTTCGGCATTTCGGCCGCTGATAACGGATAAGAATAAAATCGCATCAGCTGCAGGACATATTTGATTCACTGATCCAGGGAAAATTATTACCGGGAGTGGAGTAATATCTTTTATTTTTTTGATAAATTCTTCAAAGTTTCCATTTAACAGAAGACTGCCTCCTATTAAAAATCCATCTACACCTGAATTTTCACACTGCAATACAAAAGAGGCTAATCTTTCTAATGGCATTTTATCAGGATCAAGCAGAATTAAATAAGCTGCTCCTTTTACCGAAATAATATTTAATAGCTGATTGTATATTTTCATTATTATTTTTCGAAAAGTGCAAATAATATAAATATTTTGACAAAGATATAAAAGATGTTTTAATCAAAATATTGTTTTTTATATGAAAGAATGATTTTATTTGTTCGAAAACCAATATTTAATTACATTTAAATATAAATAATTTGGAACGGGGATAGCCATGAAAAAAATTATTATACTTCTGTTAATTTTTTCCTTTCAGATATTTTCATATCAAATAGATAAAAAAGCAATTAATAAAATTCCTGTTAAAAAGCTCCCTATTCTCAAAGAAGAAATGATGCAGATGTCAGGAAATAAACTAAAGCAATTCGAAGGTGTCTATAGATTTGGACCGGGGAATGATATGAAAGTATATTTAATAGATTCTACTTTATGTGCATTGCTTCCCGGGCAGCCGGAATATACATTGCTACCAATTGGAGAAAATGAATTTAAACTGAAAGGATCCGAAGGATATAAAATGATCTTTAAGCTTGATGATAACAAAAGAGTTATCTCAGTTACTTCCAGCCAGCCTAATGGAGATTTTATTGCAGAGAAAATTTCCGATGAAGTTAAACCTCCTAAACAGGAAAAGGTTATTAATCTTTCAATGGATCAGCTTCAGAAGTTTGCGGGAGAATATGAATTTGCTCCGGGGAATGATATGAAAGTATATATTAAGAATGGAAAACTTAGAGCTTCCTTAATAAATCAACCTGAGTATACACTGCTTCCAATTTCTGAAAGAGAATTTATATTGGAAAAAATGAATGGCTTTAAAATGATTTTTGAGGAAAATGAGAAGGGAGAAATAACAGGAGTAATTTCAAGTCAACCAAATGGAGAATTTAAAGCTGAGAAAAAGAAATAATCATTAAAAAAATAACTTAATATCAGTAATTAGTATTTCTAATGTTGAATTGTTTTTTTGCTTTTAAACAAACAATTTAACCAGTTAAACAATTCTATCCACGCATACTTAAAGAAATTCTCTTCCTTTGAATATCTATACCGATAATTGTAACGTCGATTATATCGCCCACATTAATAAAGTCAAGGGGATTTTTTACAAATTTATCTGCAATTTGAGAAATATGTAATAAACCATCCTGTTTTACACCAATATCAACAAAAGCACCAAAGTCCACAACGTTTCTTACAGTACCTTTTAACTTCATTCCTTCTTTTAGATCTTCAATTTTTAGAACATCACTTCTCAAAATAGGAGGCGGCAAAGCTTCTCTAGGATCCCTTCCTGGCTTTTTAAGATTATCAATTATATCGATTAGAGTTGGTTCTCCAATTCCGAATTCTTCAGCTAATTTTTTTGTCCCTTTTTGTTTAACTATCAAATTAATTGAAGCACCTGATTCTCTTACTTTAGCTAAGGGAAGATTTATCATTGTCATTAGTTTTTCAGCAGCAGAGTATGATTCCGGATGAATGAAAGTATTATCAAGTGGATTGCTGCCGTCAGTTATTTTTAAAAATCCTGCAGATTGTTCAAAAGCTTTTTCTCCTAAACCTGTTACATTTAACAGGCTTCCCCTATCTTGAAATTTTCCCTTAATTTCTCTATGCCTAACAATATTTTCTGCCATTTTTTTATTAAGACCGGAGACATAATTAAGTAATGATGCTGAAGCAGTATTAACATCAATTCCTACATAGTTAACACAGCTTTCTACGACATTATCAAGTTTTTCGGAAAGCTGCTTTTGATTAACATCATGCTGATACAAACCGACACCGATTGATTTTGGATCAATTTTTACCAGCTCTGCAAGCGGATCCAAAATTCTTCTTGCAATTGAAATATTCCCTCTCTGGCTTGCTTCAAGATCAGGAAATTCCTTTTTAGCGACTGCAGATGCAGAATAAACAGAAGCACCAGCTTCATTAACAATAATATAATGACATTTCAAGTTGTTATTTTTAATTATATCTGCAATAAACAATTCGGTTTCCCTGCTGGCAGTTCCATTTCCAATTGCAATTATATCTACTTTATATTTTTTGATAAAATCTAAAACAGTTTTAGCAGATTCATCCCTTTTATTTTGTGGTAGATGCGGGTAAATGGTAGAACCTTCAATGTATTTTCCTGTTTCATCAATAACCGCAACCTTGGAACCAGAGAGATAACCGGGATCAATCCCCATTATTATCTTATTTGATATTGGCGGCTGAAGCAGAAGCTGCCGCAAATTAGCAGCAAAAATTTCTATTGCATGAAGATCGGCTTTTCCAGTTAAATTATTCCGGACTTCCTTTTCAATTGAAGGAAAAATTAACCTGTTAAAAGAATCTTCAATTGTCATTTCAATTATATCCATAAAAAAAGATTCTTTATAATTAAGGAATTTATTTTTTATCTTTTTATGCATTTCCGTAATATCAAATTCAAGCGTAATCTTTAATGCACTTTCCTTTTCACCTCTGTTTAAAGCAAGAATTTGGTAGGGTTTTATCTTTTTTATTTCGATTTTAAAATCATAATAAATTTGATATATCTCTTTTTTATCTTTTTCTTTCTGCTTTTCGCTTATTTTTTCCTTTGAATTTTTTTCTTTTGATTTTTCGGATTTAATAATCGAATATTCTAGTAGAGATTCTCTTGTAGCTTTACGAACTTCAGCATTTTCATTCACCATTTCTGCAATAATATCTTTTGCTCCCTGGAGTGCTTCTTCTTTATTGGAAACTCCTAAATCTTCATTAACAAATTCGGAAAGTATTTCATCAAAATTACCGGAGAACTTGGGATTTTCTAAAATGAATACTGCAAGCGGCTCCAAACCTTTTGCTTTTGCAATTGTACCGCGTGTTTTTCTTTTTGGTTTATAGGGAAGATAAAGATCCTCCAGTTCCTGTAATTTTGCGCAGTTATTAATTTTTTCTTTTAATTCATCGGTCAGTTTACCTTGTTCATCAATACTTTTCAAAATTGTTTCCTTCCGCTGATGCAGTAGGGTTAAATAGTTTAACCTGTCTTCAATAATCCGGAGCATATCTTCATCAAGTCCGCCCGTTTTTTCTTTTCTATACCTTGCAATAAAGGGAATTGTAGCATCTTCATTTAGCAAAGTTATAACAGCATTAACCTGCTCGGGTTTTATATTTAATTCTGAAGCAATTGTTTGTTCTATATTCATATACAAATCACTTTTAAAAGTGAATATTTTAATTAGTTAACAAAAAGAAAAGAAATATATTTTTCAATTGGATTTTGTGAAAAGATTTTTATAAGAATAGTTGGATGTAAATGTGAGATCCGTAATATGTGAGTTTCACATTTTTAATATATTAACTGCATCCGGAAGTAGAACCGCAAGTCATACATTTCAAACAAGTTCCATTTCGAACCATGGTCATACTTTGGCACTCGGAACAAATATCTCCGGTATATCCTTTTTCAATTGCTTGTCTAACCTTTGAGGTTATGCTATTTGGTTTAATCACACTTTGATATTCTTTTTGAGAAGATAATTTATAATTGAATGGATCGGACTCAGGTTTATTTATTTTATCCAATTCAACCAGACGTTCGCTTACAACTTCTTCACTTTCATATTCAGGTTCGATCAATTTTTTCACTATTCCTTTTGAAACTTTTGATTGAATATCACCGGGTTCCACATGTGCGAGATCATGTCTGCCAAGATATGTAACAGCTAATTCTCTGAATATGTAATCAATAACAGATGTAGACATCTTTATTTTTTCATTTCCGGTTACAATTCCACTCGGTTCAAATCTTGTAAATACAAAAGCATCAACAAATTCTTCTAAAGGAACACCATGCTGCAATCCAAGAGAAATTGAAATAGCAAAACAATTAAGCAAGCTTCTAAAAGCGGCTCCTTCTCTGTGCATATCTATAAATATTTCTCCAAGTTGTCCATTGTCATATTCACCTGTTCTTATATAAACAGACTGTCCATTTATTTTAGCCTTTTGCGTATAACCGGTTCTTCTATCTGGTAATCTTCTTCTTTTAGCTATATACCGATGAATTATTTTTTCGGCGACTTTTACTATATCATTATGCTCTTTTTCTTCCATTATTTCTTCAAGCTCTTCTTCACTTATAGAATTTAATGGCTGGGACAGTTTTGAACCGTCTCTGTATAATGCGTTTGCTTTAATCCCTAATTTCCATGACATCATATAAGCATCTTTTATATCTTCAACAGATGCCTGGTTTGGAAGATTGATTGTTTTTGAAATAGCACCGGAAATAAACGGTTGTGCTGCAGCCATCATTCTTATGTGGGCATTAGATCGAATAAAACGTGTTCCTTTTTTACCGCATTTGTTAGCACAATCAAAAATAGGATAGTGTTCATGTTTTAAGAACGGGGCGCCTTCAATAGTCATTGTTCCGCAAACATAATCATTAGCTGAAGCAATTTCCTGTTTAGAAAATCCTAAAGCGGATAAAAGATTGAAATCAAATGAATTTACCTCTTCTTCATCAAAGCTTAATTTTTTTGTAAGAAAATCCGAACCAAGGGTAAATTTATTGAATGCAAAACTCAGATCAAATACGGAAGGTAAAGCTTTATCAATTTTTGTCAGTGCTTCTTCGGTAAATCCTTTTGCTCTTAATGATTCATGATTAATATAAGGACATCCATCTAAAGAACCAGAGCCTTTTGCATATTTGACAATTTCTGTGATCTGATCTTTATTATATCCCAATCTTTCTAAAGCCGGAGGTATTGATTGATTTATTATTTTAAAGTATCCGCCGCCTGCAAGTTTTTTGAATTTAACTAAAGCATAATCAGGTTCAACTCCTGTAGTATCGCAATCCATTACCAATCCTATAGTACCGGTTGGAGCAATAACTGTAACTTGGGCATTTCTAAAGCCATAATTTGTACCGAGTTCTAATGCAATATCTGCATCTTCTCTTGCTGCTTTTAGAAGATCAGAAGGACAGAATTTTGGATCGATTCCTACAGGATAAATAGAGAGTTTTTCATATTCTTCATTTGGAACATTATAAGCAGCCCGCCGATGATTCCTGATAACTCTTAGCATGTGATCATTGTTATTTTCATATTTTGGGAAAGAACCAAGCTCTTTTGCCATCTCTGCAGAAGTTGCATAGGCTGTCATATGCATAATTGCAGTTAAAGCACCACAAATAGCAAATGCTTCATTGCTGTCGTAAGGAATTCCTTGTAGCATTAATAGAGAACCCAGGTTTGCATACCCCAGTCCTAATGTTCTATAATTATAACTTAATAATGCAATTTCCTTACTTGGAAATTGAGCCATCAATACACTTATTTCCAGAACTATAGTCCAGATTTTTGTTGCATGGCGATATTTTGCTATATTGAAATTTTTAGATTCGGCATCATAAAATTTTACAAAATTAAGAGAAGCAAGATTACATGCAGTATCATCTAAAAACATATATTCACTACATGGATTTGAAGCTCGTATTTCTCCATCTGCCGGGCAAGTATGCCATTCATTTATTGTTGTATGGAACTGTATTCCCGGATCAGCACAAGCCCATGCTGAATATGAAATTTCATCCCATAATTCAGTTGCTTTTATTTTCTTGTACGGTTTAGGCTGACGATTTTCTTGTGTTGCTTTTTCCTTTTCTACTCTCCAATAAAGATTCCAATCCGTATCATTAATAACTGCGTTCATATATTCATTAGTAACTCTTATAGAGTTGTTTGAATTTTGTCCTGAAACAGTTAAGTAAGCTTCGGACGTCCAATCAGTATCATAAATTGGAAATTCAATAGATTTAAATCCCAATTTTGCCAACTGAATAACTCTTTCAATATAATTGTTTGGAATTTGAACTTTCCTTGCTTCCAGAACTGCATGTTTTAATTTATGGTTAAGCTTTTTATTAAAACGATCATTTTCAGGATGTTCATCGTAGCAGGCTTTCATAATAGCATTTAAATGATAGTTGCAAAGTTTAGATCCCGTGACCAGAGAAGCGACTTTTTGTTCTTCAACTACTTTCCAATTAATGAATTCTTCAATATCAGGATGATCCATATCAAGAGTAACCATTTTTGCAGCTCTTCTTGTGGTGCCTCCCGATTTAATAGCACTGGCAGCACGATCACCAATTTTTAAGAATGACATTAATCCGGAAGATTTACCACCGCCGCTTAAAGGTTCACTTGCTCCTCTAATATTTGAAAAGTTTGAACCGGTTCCCGAACCATATTTGAATAACCTTGCTTCGCGAACCCAAAGATCCATTATTCCACCTTCATTAACTAGGTCATCTTTTACAGATTGGATAAAGCAAGCATGCGGCTGTGGGTGTGTATAAGCATCAGATGAAGCTGTCAATTCCCCTGTTTTATAATCAACATAGTAATGTCCTTGTGAAGGACCCGAAATACCGTAAGCCCAGTGTAATCCCGTATTAAACCATTGCGGGCTATTGGGCGCTGCCATTTGATTTGCAAGCATAAAAATAAGTTCATCATAAAATGTTTTAGCATCATCTTCTGTGTCAAAATAATTTGCTTGCCAGCCCCAATAAGTCCAGCATCCTGCTAATCTATGAAAAACTTGCCGTGAATCGGTTTCAGAAGAGTATCTATCTTTCTCGGGTAGCTGTTCTAATTTATCAACATCTGCTTTGGAAGACTGTAACCAGGCTGGAACACCTTTTTCTCTGACTTTTTTTAATAACTTCGGAACTCCTGCTTTCCTAAAATATTTCTGAGCAATAATATCTGTTGCCACCTGCGACCATTTTTCCGGTGTATAAATATCCTCCATCTTAAATACAATGGAACCGTCCGGATTTTTAATCTCCGATGTACGTTTTACAAATTCTATTGAAGATAAAGGATCTTTCCCAGCTTCCGTAAACAGCCTTTTTATTTGCATATCTAAACCTCTTGTAACATATTTATTTATTGATTACTAAATTATTTACACTCAACTGTTTATACTAAAAAATTTGTTCTTAAGTTTCGATGCTTTTTCTCCATTTTTTTAGTACAAAATTTCACCACAAAAAACTTTTAAAGATATTCTCATCTTTAAATTAATTTTTGAAGAAAACTAAAATATTGAATTTAAATTAGCGGGTAGTAAACTCAATTTTCCAATCCTTTAAACAATTTTCCTTCGACATTGTTTCTTAAAGATTGGAATTCAAACTATGAAAAAAATAATTCAAAAAAAAGAGTCTTGCTAAATAAAAAATATTTTTTTTTATCTTCCTAATAATAAAATTAAAAATTTTAATTTTCTTATTTTAGGATCGTAATTAATACAAATTTTAAAGGGAAATTATCTATTAAAATTAACCGTTTATGTAAATTAATTTTTGTTTTTAAATAAACTTTTGAAAGTTTTATAAGTAAGAAATGTTTTCAATAAGAAAAGATAGAATAAATTGCCAGAAGAAAATATAATTGAAATAAAAAACCTGTCTAAATCATTTAAAGAAGTAAAAGCTGTAGATAATTTAAGTTTAAATGTTTTTAGAGGGGATGTGTTTGGATTTTTAGGTCCTAACGGTGCTGGAAAAAGTACTACTATAAGAATGCTCCTTTCTTTAATAAACCCTTCGAAAGGAGAAATTAGAATATTTGGAAAATCGTTAAATGCAAAAAGAATCGAAATACTGAAAAAAATAGGAGCTATAGTCGAAAAACCAGATTTTTATTCATATTTATCAGCGTATAAAAATTTAGAAATTCTTGGAAAGTTATCTGAAACAAATGTTTCGAGAACAAGGATTATGGAACTTTTGGAACTAGTTGGACTTGAAAAAAGATATAAAAGCAAAGTGAAAACATTTTCACATGGGATGAAACAACGACTAGGCATTGCACAGGCTTTACTGCATAATCCTGATTTAATAATTTTAGATGAGCCGACAACAGGACTCGATCCACAAGGAATGAAAGAAATAAGAGATTTGATAATCAATCTCAGCAAGGAAAAACAAAAAACAATTTTTCTTTCATCACATATTTTATATGAAGTTGAACTTGTCGCAAACAGGATGATTATAATAAGTAAAGGCTCCGCAAAAATAGAAGGTAAAGTAGAAGATCTATTAAATGCAAATGAACTTGATGTAACTTTTGAAGTTAATAATACAGAACTAGCAAAAAGCATAATTCAAAACAATAATTGGATTAACAAATTAAATTCTATTACAAATAGTAAAATGATTTTTTCTTTAAAACAGCGTGAAATTGCTCCTTTAAATAGATATTTTGTAGAAAATAATATTATGGTAAGTGCTGTTGTTCCCAAACGTTCACTTGAAGAATATTTTCTTCAAATAACCGAGCAGGAGGGGAGTTGACAAAAATAATCAGAATTGAGCTGTATAAAATTTTCAAAAAATGGCGCACATATATTGGTTTTTTGGCGATAGCAGTTTTGGTTCCCGTTATACAAATTGCAATGTTAATTGAAGGAGAAAAATCACTTAATTTCATGACCCGTAATCTTCAGCAATCTTTTATTTTTGTAGGAAATCTATTAAATGGGTATTTGATAACTTACCTAATTTTAGGAAGCTTATATATTCATATTCCATTTTTAATTGCACTTGTAGCTGGAGATCTTTTAGCTGGCGAGGCAACTTCCGGAACTTATCGAATCCTTATAACTAGACCCATTTCAAGGTTTAATTTGGTCACTTCTAAATTTATTGCCGGTTTATTATATACGTATT
>Ga0315554_1001096_pt1 | contig 16056 bp, 15 predicted proteins | sample SalMarSW160370MG_FD_202114 | JGI IMG/M metagenome (GOLD analysis project Ga0315554, IMG submission 202114) | Salt marsh sediment microbial communities from the Plum Island Ecosystem LTER, Massachusetts, United States - Salt Marsh Sediment SW1603-70 ... | reverse complement strand
TTTCTTGTGGCGCAGGATCACGCTCTCCACGAGCCCGATGCCCAGGAGGCTCGTCAGCAGTGAGGATCCACCGTAGCTGAAGAACGGCAGTGGGAGGCCGGATACGGGGAAAATATTCAAATTCACACCGATGTTGAAAGCGCCCTGGAAGAATAGAAGGATCGCTATGCCGTAACAGATCAAGGCGCCGAACGTGTCGCGGGCCATGTGCGCCGCGCGCAGGCAGCGAAAGATGATGAACATGAACAGCAGCAGGAAGACCACCGCGCCGACGAAGCCGAATTCCTCCGACATGGCGGAAAAGATGAAATCCGTATGCCGGACCTTCAAGAAACGCAGTTGAACCTGGGTACCGTTGCCGTACCCTTTGCCGGAAAAGCCGCCGGAACCGATGGCGATGCGGGCCTGATTCACGTTGTAGGTCGCGCCGTAATTCGCTTCCGGATCGGGGAAGAGAAACGTGACTACGCGAGCTTGCTGGTAGGGCTGGAGCATGGGCCAGGCGAGAATCGGCAGGAGCAAAACGATCGTAACCAGTATGGCGATGTGCCGGTACCGCATCCCGCCGGCCCAGATCAACGCTGCCCAAATAACGCCGAGGACGATGGCGGTGCTCAAATCCGGTTGAATGAACACGAGCAGTGCGGGCAATCCGACCAGAGCCAGGCTGCGCACGATCGTGCCGACTTGATCGAGTTTGTCCTGGTTGCGGGCGATGAAGCTGGCCAGCACCAGGATCATGAAAATCTTGGCCAATTCGGAGGGCTGCACGGTTGTCGTGCCGACTCGGAACCAGCGAGCGGATCCGAATCCGACGACGCCGGCCGCAGCGATCAACCCAAGCAGCGCGATCGTGAGGATGTATATCGGGCGGGCGAGCGTCGACCAGAAACGGTAATCGATCGCCGCGGTCAAAAGGACCACGACGAAACCGACGGTAGCGAAAAGCGTCTGGCGCGAGGGGCTGTCTGCCAATTCCTGATTCCCGGCGATCGCCGAACTGATCATGGCGATACCGGCGATCGTGAGCACCGCGACCGCGGCAAGAAGCCAAACATCAAAATGTCGCCAAATACGGGTTTGACGCATGCCTTATCTTGACCTTCCGCGTCGAGAAGGAGCAGGGGTTAAGGGGATGTCTGCGACGAGGCGTTGCTGTTCCCGGTCGCGCGTGAGGGTTACGCGGACCAAATGTTTATCAATCTCGACGTGTCTGGATATCACATCGATGAGTTCGTCCTTGAGTGCTTCCAATCGATTCGGCGAGAGTCCCGCTCTGTCGTGCACGAGAACGAGTTTGAGGCGTTCCTTGGCAGTCTGCGCACTGCTGCGTCGTCCGAATCGCAATTGGTTTCTGAGGCTCATCCTTCGCCTCCCGATTTAACGAGGCGGGATAAGCGTCCAAAGAAACCATCCTGCTCCTCCAACGCCTCGAATGGAACGTTCTCACCGTTCAAGCGCCGTGCGATGTTGCGAAATGCTCCGCCGGCTTTGCTGCGCGGATCCAGCACCACCGCCAGACCCTTGTTGGCGGCGACGATGACCGACTCGTCGTCCGGTACGACTCCCACCAATTCGATGGCCAGGACGTCGAGAACGTCATCCGTGCCCAACATATCGCCGCGCTTGATCATCTCAGGCTTGACCCGATTGATGATCAGCCTGCCCGGCCCCTTGTCTTCCGCCTCGACCAGGCCAATAATGCGGTCGGCGTCACGCACGGCGGAAACCTCAGGGTTGGTGATGATCACCACGATGTCCGCCGGGGCGATGGCGTTTCGAAAACCGCGTTCGATACCGGCCGGTGAGTCGATCAATATCCAGTCGTAATCCGCGCGCAGTTCATCCGTCAGGCGGATCATGTCCTGGGGTGAAACCGCAGTTTTATCCCGGGTTTGAGCGGCGGGTATGAGATAGAACTCCTCGAGGCGTTTATCCCGGATCATCGCCTGGCGGAGCTTGCAGCGGCCCTCGACGACGTCAACCAGGTCGTAGACGATGCGGTTTTCGAGTCCCATGACGACATCCAGATTTCGCAGTCCAATGTCGGCATCGATGCAAACTACGCTCAATCCCATTTCGGCCAAGGCAGCGCCGATGTTTGCGGTGGCGGTCGTTTTACCAACGCCGCCTTTTCCGGAAGTGATTGTTGCTATCTTACCGCTCATACACCAACTCCGTGTTCAATTTGCCGAAAATGGTCATCTCGCTTGCCAGGGCTCGGCGACCAATTGTCCTTCTCGAATACAGGCGATCTCCGGCATTGTTTTCGACCTGCGGCCGGGGGAGACGGCGATCTGTCCCGCGATACGCAGTTGTGTCGGTGAAAGATCGAGCGCACAAACCGTGGCGCTTTCGTCTCCGCTGGCGCCGGCATGAACCGTGCCACGCAGCCGTCCCCATACGATCACGTGCCCGCCGGCGACGATCTCCGCACCTGGATTGACGTCGCCCAGTACGACGACGTGGCCGGCGTAGCGGATATTATGCCCGGAACGCAGCGTTCGTTCTACGAGCACCGCTTCTTCGCCTTGCAATCGTGATTCGAGTGGAAGTTCGTCATCCCTCTCGGTGTGTGATGGCTTGGATAACTCCAATTCCAGGCCAAGATCGGCGGCAGCGCCCCGGGTCGCAGCGGAAGTCGTTAGAATCGCCCAGAGGGTAATTTCCTCCTCCGCAAGCACGTCGCGCAAACGACCGAGTTCTGCAGCACTCAGTTCCCGGTCTTCAATTTGAAGGGCAAGACGAGCACCGCGAAAGAAATCCGCTTGTTCTTGAACGGTCTCGAGCAAATTCGGCAGCACCTCTACCCAATCACCCTCAGGAACGGTGATCAGAAGACCATCCCGGACCCCTTTAATCGCCAGCGGTGTGTTCATAGCCCGTTCGATTGGCGATTATAGCACGCGTTCGGAACGAATGCGACAGGCGGAACGCTGTGGACGCGCACCAGGTGGGCAAACCTCGGCAAATGCTATTCGACCAGGGCGACGTCGATCGCTTTGAGTGAAAAATAGGCGTCCATGACCTGCTTGACGATCGGGCCTGCGGTGATGGCGCCTTCGCCGCCGTTGTAAACGAAGGCAACCACTGCGATCTCGGGATTCTCGAAAGGAGCGTATGCGGTGTACCAGGAATGGGTCGGCCAGGCGCCTGGTTTACATAATCCCATGTTGTAGGCAACGGTGTCGCAAAATTCTCCCGTACCGGTTTTCCCGGCAGAAGAGATATTCTCCAGGTCGGCATAGCCGTGTGCGGTACCTTCCGTGACCACCATGCGCATACCTTGCTGCGCCAGCTCAAGCACTTGTGGATCGACGATGATATCCGGGGATAGCATTCCCTGATCTCGCCGTTCATCGATGATGAATTGGCGTAGTTCGGGTGGAAGTGTAGGACAGTCGGCGCCGATCTCGTCCAGGGGCGTGATGAAGTCGTCACCGATGTCCCAGAGTACACAAGGATCGTAATGGGAAATCACGTTGCCCTCACCATCGAGCACCTCCTTGATCACGTGGGGCCACATGACTTTACCCCCGTTGGCGATCGTGACGATCGAAGTGAGAACCTGCAGGGGAGTCGCAGCGACGAAACCCTGTCCAACGACGGTGTTGTAGGTATCGCCCGTCGACCAACCTTCACCAAGATTGATGCGTTTCCAGTCTTCGTTGGGAATCAAGCCACCGACTTCTCCGGGCAGATCGATACCCAGGGGAGCGCCGTAGCCAAGTGCGGGTGCGTAGCGATTGATCCCCGAGACGCCAAGCCCCTCTTCGACCTCGCCCGGGAATCCACCGCCGATTTTGTAAAAATAAACGTTGCAGGAGAAGGCAATCCCGTGGACGAAATCCACGAGACCGTGGCCGTCTTCCTTCCAACAGACGAAATCTTTCGCCTTCCCCGGGTCGTTGGGAAAGTAGCGGTTGGTGATGGTGATCTTCCCGGGGTCGTTGAGCTGTTGCTCGGGGGTTATCACGCCTTCATTGAGCGCGCCAACGGCGGTGACCATCTTGAACGATGATCCCGGCGGAAATACATCGGCGATGGCGTGATTCACGAGCGGTTTTCCACGATCGTCCTGTACCAGTTGGAAGTAGTAGTCTTCCGGGATGTAGCGGGCGAACCGATTGTTCTCGTAGGTGGGTAGCGAAACCATGGCGAGGATATCGCCCGTACGCGGATCCATGGCGATGACGACGCCGATGGGTGTTCGCTCTTCGCCCGCGTAGCGGTTGATGAATTCCATCCGGTTTCTGAGAGCTGCATCGGCGGAAGCCTGCAGACGCGTGTCGATGGTCAGCCGGAGATTGTTGCCGGGAATCGGTTGGGTGACTTCTCCGACCTCCCGCAATTGTCGTCCGGCGACATCGATTTCGACCTGCTTGACGCCGTTTTGGCCGGCCAGGATTTCTTGATACATGCCGAAGTAAACGCCTTGAAAGTCGCCCTGGTCGATCACCGATCCGAAACCGAATTCGAGGCCGGCGTAGCCGATCTTGTCACGACCGGCGACGAAACCCTTTTCGGTGTAATAAGGCTCGAAGATCGCCGGAATCGGACCCAGGTAGCCGATCAACGCCGAGGTCAATGCGCCGGTGGTGTAATCCCGCACGGGGGAAATCTCGATTCCCACGCCAGGCAGGTCGATCGATTCTTCACGCAATATCCGCGCGGCCGTCTCGTCGATGTCGCAGGCGATGGGCCAGGCATCGTAGGGGCTGTTGGTGAGTCCCTCCTCGACGAACTGTCGAATTCCACGGCCGGGAACGCATCGTGCCGCCGGAGGTCCTTCCTGGTCGATCGGCACTCCTGTGATTTCGGATAATCGTAGGTAGATGGCTTCGACTTCCGCGTTGCTGTCAGGGAGCAGAGCGGGCGTGATGACCACGTTGAACGACGGAATATTCCGTACCAGTTGGAAACCATTGCGATCGTAGATGATGCCTCGTGCGGCAGGGGAGTTCACGGTTTCAAAGCGGTTATCGTCAGCTTGTGCCCGGTACGTTTCGCCTTCGACGATTTGCAGGGTAAACAAACGGACGAAGAAGAAAGCGAATGTGATCAGGATGATGAGGTATGAAAGGCGAATCCTGGATCTGGGAATATGGGAATCATTACCGATGGACATGCTTCAACCGCCTTAGAGCTCGACCTCTTGTGGGTAAAGACGATAATGCAAGGCCGAAGCAAGTTGAGATGCCGGAAGCGCGATGAGGACGTTTAAGAATGTACTGGGCAGGATGATACGACGGAATACGTACGCAAACGAAACGTCTTGTACGAGGATCATGACCGCGAACGTAGACAGAATGTGATAGGTCAGCGATGCTACCAACATGACTCCCAACGGCATCAAAAAATGTGCCTCCCAAAAACGTCCTTCCAAGAAGGATACCAGAAACGTGACGATGAGGAGGATGAGTGCGTTCATTCCAAAGGGCAACCCGGAAAGCAAGTCGAGTGCAAAGCCGCCGATCACAGCCCACACCATAGCCTGCTCGCTCCGTCGTGTGAGACTCCATGCGATAACGGCTACAAGCACCAGGTCAGCCCGGCCATCCAGCAACTGGAAATACCCCATCAGCACCGATTGGAGAATAGCGAGTAAACTCAACAAGGGGACACCAACTATGTAGGACATCGGCGGTCTCTCACGGTGCGGTCAGTTCGAGGGGGATGGGTTGGAAGTTTGTGATGACCAATACGATGTGCAGCGAGTCGAAATCGACGCTCGGCTGCACGCCCGCTTGTTGGAATAGTTCGTAGTCACGGCGCCTGACGTTTATGATCTGGCCGACAGGGATGTCGGCGGGGTAATTGTTGCCCAATCCGGAGGTGAGCACCAACTCTCCGACGGTGACTTCAGTGTTCTGATCGATCAAATCCACCGACAGCTCTCCGTTGAATTCCGCCACCAATACACCATCCGTCCTTGCAAGCTGCAGCGTGACGTTGACCGCAGCTTCAGGGTCCGTGATCAATTGGACGCGCGATGCCGTGGGGAATACCTCGGCGATGCGTCCCACCAAGCCTCGTTCCGTAACCACCGGCATTCCCTGGCTCAGGTTCGAATCCGAGCCGCGGTCGATCCAGATCGAACGGATGAAAGGGCTGGGATCGCGGCCGATCACGTTCGCAGCGATCGAGCGGCTCTCCGGTTGAGAACGGGCATAGTTCAGCAGTGAGGCGAGGATTTCGGCTTCTGCTGCCTGTTCACGCAGGCCGATGATTTCCTGTTCCAACCGAGCAACCTCGCTCTGCAGCCGGGAAACCTCCGCCTGCAGGGAGGCGACGTCGCGCGGCGCGGTCAGCGTGTCGTGAATGGCGGATACGCGCAGAGCGATCCACGCTTGCACTGCATTGATTGGGCGCGACAAGAAATCCCGCACGGGGGTGAAATAACCACCAATGCTGAGGAACATGATTCCGATCGTAATCAGTGCCAACGTTCCGGCGACGAGTAAACGAGAATTTGATCGATTCATCAGACTTTTCTACGGAATATCGAGCCTCGACTGAGAAGGTTACGCCTTCTGCTGTCGACGGTCAAGACCGACGAGGAACTGACCCATGTGATCGAGGTCTTCTAACACCAGGCCGGCACCTCGGGCTACACATGTCATTGGGTCTTCTGCATTCCAAACGCGCATGCGCAGTTCGGTCGAGAGGCGTTCGGTCAGGTTTTGAAGTTGTGAAGTTCCACCGGCTAGACAGATACCATCTTCCATCAGGTCGGAAATCAACTCGGGCGGGATTTCGTCCAGGGCATCCCGCATGGTTTCAACGATGATGTTCACGGATCCGGACAGCGCTTCGCGGATCTCGACGGACGATATTTCGACGGCTTCAGGAAGGCCGCGCACCAGGTTGCGTCCGCGGACGCTCATCGTTTTTTCTTCTTTGAGGGGGTAGGCAGAGCCGATGTTGATTTTCAATTGCTCGGCCATACGCTCTCCGATGAGCAGGTTGTATTTGTTGCGGATGTAGTTCACGATGTCCTGATCCATCTCATCACCGGCAACCCGCAAGGAACGTGAGACGATGATTCCGCCCATAGTAAAGACGGCGAGTTCGGTCGTGCCGCCTCCGATGTCGACGATCATCGATCCACGCACCTCACCGATCGGAAGCCGAGCACCGAGGGCTGCGGCAGTCGGTTCTTCGATCAGCAACGTCTCTCGCGCGCCGGCAGCCATAGCAGCGTCGTAAACGGCGCGCTTTTCGACTTCCGTGGCACCGCTGGGAATGCCGACGACTACCCTGGGTCTAGGCACGGGAGAGATGCTTTGTTCGTGGGCTTTGGCGATGAAATATTCCAGCATCCGCTCGGTGATCTCGAATTCCGAAATTACGCCGTCCCGCAACGGACGAATCACGACCACGTTGGCCGGTGTTCGCCCAACCATTTGCTTGGCTTCTGCGCCGATCGCCAGGGGGCGCTTGGTTTTCTTCTCGATGGCGACCCAGGAAGGCTCGTTGATGACGATGCCTTTGCCGCGCACATTAACGAGCGTGTTCGCTGTCCCAAGGTCGATTCCGATGTCGAGAGAAAAGAGTCCAAGCAGCCAGTTCAGGGGGTTTAATGCCACAATTCGAGTACCTCCGTGCGGCCAGTTCCAGATTATAGCACAGACAAGTTTAACCTTTTGCCACATCGCTGTCTATAGTTATGTAAAACGATATCCATACGCTAGTGCTACGATGCTATAATCGCCTGGATATGGACGTCTGCCGGCAAATCGCTCTTTTCATCGGTCAGGAAGAGCTGCTCAACGACAACCAGCCGTTCGTGGCTGCAGTCTCTGGCGGGGCGGACAGCCTATGCCTGCTGCATTGCCTGCACCGTCTGAATTATCGTCCCATCGTGGCGCATCTCGATCATCAACTGCGGGAGGAAAGCGATTCGGAGGCTCAATTTGTCCGCCAGACTGCGGCGCAGCTCGGATTGGAATGCGTGACCGAGAAAGCCGACGTGGCCGCTTTCGCCGAACGCGGGGCATCGCTCGAGGAAGCCGCCCGGATCCTGCGCTATCGCTTCTTGGTTCGAGTCGCCCGGAGCCACAGCGTGAACGTCATCGCCACGGGGCACACTGCTGACGATCAGGCAGAGACGGTCTTGATGCATTTCCTGCGCGGCGCCGGACCTTCGGGTCTGCGCGGCATGCTTCCCCGGACGGCCCTAAGCAATTGGGTCGGTATTACAGACGATGGGGGTGATCTGTCGCTGGTACGGCCGCTTCTCTGCTTGACACACCGACAGACGCTGGACTACTGTGAATCCCAGGGTTTGTCGCCAATTCTGGATGCTTCGAATCTCGATCCCGCATTTTATCGAAATCGGTTGCGGCATCATCTCCTGCCGATCCTGGAAAACTACAATCCGGAGATCCGCAACGTGTTGAACCGTACTGCCCAGGTGATGGCGGCGGAAGCCGCCTGGCTTGCGGATGCGGTCCAGGGACATTGGGCGTCGATTGTAAGTCCACAAGGGGTTAATGCGCTTGCGTTGCGTACGGCAGCTTTTCTGAATCTGCCGCTTGCGCTGCAGCGAGCGGTCATGCGTGAGATGATCTTCAGGCTGAAACCCAAGTCGCGCGACGTGGGCTTCGAAATCGTAGAGCGCGCCTGCCGTTTCGTGCAAGCGAAAGAAAGGGGCAAGCGGATTTATCTGGCCGGAAATCTGGTTTTGACGCGCTTTGCGGATACGTTCCTCCTCTTCGATGGTGACACGCAGATGGCGTTTTCTGAGTATCCACAAACCATTTCCGCATCGCATAAAGAGCTTCCCATTCCCGGGAAAGTGGAACTCGCCAGTGGATGGACGCTGGACGCGATGAACATGTCCCTGACCCAAGAACTGCGGGGAACGATTTATAGCGACGAAGCCGGAAGAACGGCGGCGATGGACGCCTCGAAAGTCGACGCGCCGCTCGTTATTCGCAGGCGAATACCCGGCGACCGCATCCGACCGCTCGGCATGAGAGGATCGCTGAAGGTAGCAGACCTCTTTGTCAACTGCCGCATCCCACGCATGGTGCGAGACCGGTGGCCTCTGGTCACCGGAGCGGAAAAAGTGCTCTGGGTCGCGGGATTGCGAATGTCGGATGACGTACGACTCACAAAGCAGACGGAAGAAGTCATCATGCTTCGATTGCTCGATCCCTTTCAGGATGGGGGCAATTCCTTCGCTGCTGAAAGGTAAAATCTTGACTGGGATTCTGGGCACAACTATAATCTCGCCAAATTGGAAGAGCAGTATTTGGGTTTCGAGTAATTCCCGAGACCACGAAGAGGAGGTTCTCCGTCACGAGGCGGAGCCGACCCGGAAGAACCCGGGGAAAATCGAAGCTACAGCGGATGCCTCTGAAACCCGCTGCAGACTCAATTACTTCCTTCCGAGAAAGCGATGGTCTACAACTGAACGGCGAAAGATGGGACGGACTCTCCGTCGTGGCCAGGTAATTAACGGCCGTCAACGGCGATGCCGGGAGTACCTGGAAGATCATGGAAGGGCGATATAAAGATCCAACCCCAAGGCACGCCATGCGTGCCTTATTATTTGACTTTCCTTTCTTGTCGGTGAAAGGAGAAACTTCGCACGGCGACCGGTGTGAACTCATACTTGTCCCGACCGCGATTGAGTTCTAAAGCAATCTTAAGGAGGAAGAAAATGGTGAAAGAAGTATTGAAAAAGGTGAAGGAGGACAACGTCAAATACGTATGTCTGCAGTTCACCGACGTGACCGGGGCGGTCAAGAGTGTGGATATTCCTGCTTCCCGCGTCGAGAAGGCGCTGAAGGAGGGGGTTTGGTTCGACGGCTCGTCGGTGCACGGCTTTGCACGCATCCAGGAGAGCGACATGCGCCTTGTGCCCGATGCGGATACGTACGCAGTGCTGCCATGGTCACAACCCGAACGGCGGAGAGCCCGCCTTTTCTGTGACATCTATCAGCCGGACGGATCGTTATTCCCCGGCGATCCTCGGGGGGTCCTTAAAGGGATGCTGCAGCGGATTGAGGACCGGGGTTGGAAAGCCAACATGGGACCGGAGCCTGAATTCTTCCTGCTGCGCCGTAACGGCCAGGAGAGCATCCATCCCGTGCCCCACGATGTCGGTGGCTACTTCGACTTCTCTGCCAGCGATGAAGCCCAACGCGTTCGCACCGAGTTGATGCTTGGATTGTCGAGCATGGGACTGGAAGTTGAGATGGGCCACCACGAGGTCGCTCTCGGACAGCATGAGATCGATTTTCGATTCGCCGACGCATTACATGCCGCGGACAACGTCGTTACATTGAAATATACGATCCGCGCGCTTGCAGCGAAGTACGGCCTGATCGCCACCTTCATGCCCAAACCGATCTTCGGCATCAACGGTTCCGGGATGCACACCCATCAGTCGATATTTTCTACGAAGGGAGAGAATCTTTTCTTCGACGAAAATGATGAATACATGCTTTCCCCCATCGCCTACGGATACATCGCGGGACAGATCAAGCACGCACGAGCATTGGCCGGAATCGTTGCGCCCACGGTGAATTCCTATAAACGCATCGTGCCCGGCTATGAAGCGCCGGTTTATGTTTGCTGGGCGCAGATAAACCGCTCGGCGATGATCCGCATTCCAAAATATTCGGGTCAGGCCAGCTCGATACGCGCCGAGCTGCGTTTCCCGGATCCGACGTGCAATCCGTATCTCGCTTTCGCCTGCATGCTGGCTGCCGGGTTGGATGGTATCGAACGAAAACTCGAATGCCCTGAGCCGGTCAACAACGTGAACATCTACGAAATGTCGCCGGAAGAGTTGGCTGCCAGGAACGTCGGCCAATTGCCCGGTTCCCTGGGGGAAGCGCTGGATGAGCTGGATAAAGATGAGGTATTGAAAGATACTCTCGGAGAAGAAGCCTACGAGGCGTTCGTGCGCGCAAAGCGCGCAGAGTGGGATGAATTCCGCATCAAAGTCATGGATTGGGAAGTCGAATACTATTTGGAGACGGCGTAGTTATTCGGGCATCTTTCGTTGATGCGAGACGAGGTTGAGGGCTACTAGAACCGCAGGGGATTGAAATTCGTCCCACGATCGAAGAAGTCTTCACCCTCGGCTCGTTTGAGTGCGTTGACGATCAAGTAGGTCAACGGAGTCGCCAAAGCTTCGTAGCTGCTCTTGAAAAGCCATTGGCTTACGATCATGCCGATCAATACGGAAGACGGGAGGGCGTAGAAAGCGATGCTGATGAAGATCGCCGAGTCGATGCCCTCTCCCACGAGGGTCGAAGCGATCGTTCGAATCCAGAGGAAGCGGCCCTCTGTGGTCAACTTGAGCCGAGCAAGGACGAGGGAGTTGAGAAATTCACCGGCAAGGTAGGCCAGAAAAGAAGCAAGCAGCAGCCGTGGGGTAAAGCCCAGGATCGCCCGATAGGCGTGGGATGCTTCCTGGGCGTCGGGGTAGGCGCCGGCCGTCCAAATCGGATCGGCAGGGAGTAGGCCTCCAATCCATATCGCAATCACAGCCAGAAGGTTGCACCCAAATCCGATCCATATCGCCTGCCGGGCTCGGGCGTAGCCGTACACTTCGGTAAGAACGTCGCCGAAGATATAGGCGACGGGAAAGAGGATCACCGCAGCGGGCAGGGTCAGGTTGAGGACGGTGAACAGCTTCACGGCGATGATGTTCGAGATGATCAAGGTCGTGACGAAAACCGCAAGTACGGTCGGATACCAACGATAAGCACGCATTTTAGCCCAATTCCCCCCGCGTCCCGTGTTCGCAATCCACGGTGATGGCGATACCGCCGCGGATGTTGAATTCGCCGACCACACGACACCAATGAGGATCCAGAGCTTCGACGAGATCGTCCAGAATCGTGTTGGCCACGTGCTCGTGAAAGATCCCTTCATCCCGGTAGGACCACAGGTATAGCTTGAAAGACTTGGATTCGAGAATTTTGTCATTGGGGACGTATTCGACGTGAATCACGGCGAAGTCGGGTTGACCCGTCGCTGGGCATAAACAGGTGAACTCTTCCGATTCCAGCCGTACCAAGTAGCGGCGGTTGGGATGACGATTGGGGAACGTCTCCAGACGTCTGCTCGGTTTTGAACCTTTCCCGAGCAGCGTGAGTCCCTCCAGATCTTTAGCGTCCGTCATGTGTGCCTCCCTTCAATGGTTCGGGGCTGTCGGCTGCGTATTTGCTCCCACATGCGGCAGTAGGTGCATGTGTCCGGCGCCGTTGTCGGCTGACCGCAGGATTGGCAAGTCCGAAGTTCACGGGAATCATCGGAATCACCATCGGCGAGGAAACCGGATTCTTTCGCTTGCAAGAAGGAGAGCAAGAAGGACAGTTTCGCACCCGGCCGTCTGTTTTCCATGGTATTGAGCAGTTCCTTGTAATAGAGTGATGTCGCCCCCGTCGCGTGAGGACATTCTTCGTAGATGTATTCGATTCCCCGCAGGAGTGCATAAGCAGCCGTCTCCCGTTCGTAAAATCGGAAGAACGGTTTGGCTTTACGCACCAATCCGGATTTGGCTTCGAGAAGCGGACTTTGCCGGGTGAGGTATCCGGTCGCCCAATTTATTGTGTTGCCGAACAGTACTGCAGCTTCGTCGTCCAGATTGTGGCCCGTAACGAGCACGTCATAATTCTGCTCGCGGGCGACACGATTGAGGACATGTCGTTTGGTGAGACCACACACGGAACACGGCCTGCCTTGTCCCCGCAAGGTCCGGCGGGAAGCTTCCGGGATCGTGAAACCCTCCAACGACTCGATAGCAACGACCTGCAGATGCAGCTTGTTGGCTTCCGCAAAATCCTCTGCAATCCGCTGGGATTTTGAGGAATAATGCGCTCCATCGTCGATGCCCAGGTTGATGTAAAGACCATCGGCATGGTATCCCAGGCGGGCGAGAACGTCCCAGAGGCTCAAGGAGTCCTTTCCGCCGGAGACGGCGACAAGGATTCGATCATCATTTGTAAACATCCCATATTTTTCGATGAAACGTTGCGTTTGCTGCGGAATCCAATCGAGGAAATGCTGTTCGCACAAGCCCAGCTTGTGTTGTCGCATGTTGATTACGGCTTTCTTGCCGCATTTTCGACAATTCATGGCTGTCTATCGATCCAATGGGAACTATTCGCGATTGGAACCGCCCGAAATCACCGCGATCAGGCGGATTTCCTCACCCTCTGTGAGAATCTCGTCGTCCGTGATGAGTTCCCCATTTCTGGTTATGAGAACCGTCTCGGGCAGCACGTTGATTTTCTTCAGTGCGTCTCGAGCTGTCATGCCTGCCCGTACTTCGTATACAGCGTCGCGCAATTTGATGGATACCGGCATGTTGAACCCGATACCTCCTGGATTGTACCCAGCCGTCCGGGGCCAGTCAATGAACGTCGAATTCGGTGGCGGAAAGGACGCGTTGGACCGAGTTGGGACAGCTTATACTTTGGCCGCCGATCGTTGTTCTTCTGTATACATGGCGTTAAAAGCGGCGATGGCGATCGCCAGCATATCATCATCTGGCTCGGCCGTCGTCATGTTCTGCAGCCATAGATTTGGGGCCATGAGGATTTTCGCCAGGGTATGATTGCGCAATCTTCCCGTGAAACGGATGTACTCATAGGCCAGCGAAGCGAGTAAGGGGAGCAGCACCAGACGGCTTATAATTCGGGTGTGCATCGGCAAGGGGCCGATGGCGCTGAAAAGCAGTATCGAAAATACAAACACGGTGAGCAGGAAGGCCGTTCCACAGCGGGGATGTTGGCGTGAGTAAGGCCGAACGCCTTCTACATTCAATTCGGCGCCATCTTCGAATGCGTTGATCGTTTTATGTTCTGCGCCATGATACATGTACACGCGTCGAATGTCCGCAACGCGGCGTATGGCTACGAGGTACGCAAACAGCAATCCGAGGCGCACGAAACCCTCGAGCAGATTGGATTGCCAGGCGTTCCAGGCAAGGAATCGTTCCGCCAGATAAGCAATTCCGATCGGCAGGAGCATGAATACAGCTACGGCGAAGAGCAGCGAGGGAATAAGCGTGAGGGCGAGCATCCTTCCTTCGATCTTCTCATTTTCCGGCGCTTGAATGTTCGCTGAAAATACGAGCGCCCGAATGCCGAGAGCGAGCGCGTCCCAGAGCGTGATCAAACCGCGGACGAACGGCATTTGTGCAATCCTGCTTTGATAAATCCTGCCGAGTTCTTCAGTTTCGACGACGATGGATTGGTCCGGCGCACGCACGGCCATGGCACAGCTATGCGTTCCCCGCATCATCACACCTTCGATCAACGCCTGGCCGCCGTACGAGGGTAATTTTTCTTCCATGTTGTTTTTCATCTCCCGCATACTCTATTCTTCTGCCGTCTCGAATAACAAATGAATGTAGGTTTCGATGCCGCGATAAAACGTTGGGATGTGCTGCTTTTCGTTGGGGGCGTGCAGGTTGTCATCGGGTAAACCGAATCCCATGATGAGGCTCTCCAATCCCAGCTGCTCCTGGATGATGCCCACGACCGGAACGGAACCGCCCTGACGTTGAAAGACGGGAGTTTTCCCCCAGACTTCCTGGAAGGCTCTCGCTGCTGCACGGACGGAGGCCGAGTCGCGCTCACTGATCGACGGGTGGCAGCTCGACAAGTCCTCCAATTCCCAGGTTACGGTCGGTGGTGCGTTCTCGGACAGGTAGGTTTCCACGATGGTTTTAATCTTCTGCGGATCTTGATCGGGCACCAGACGCATGGAGAATTTCGCCATGGCCTTCGCAGGAAGAACGGTTTTCGAGCCTTTGCCCGTAAATCCACTCAGCAGGCCGTTAACGTCCAACGTCGGCCGGGCAGTGGCTCGCTCCGCGGCGGTGTACCCTTCTTCGCCGAAAAGGACGGGAACGCCGGTCTGCTCGAGCCACCAGGAATCCGGCTTGGCCACCATCTCCTGGCGGTCCTCGTCCGTAAGCGGACGGACGTCGTCGTAGAAGCCGGAAAGCGTGACCCTGCCGCTGGAGTCGCGCATGCCTGCGATCAACTGGCATAGAACGTTGGCGGGATTATCGATCGCGCCGCCAAACAAGCCGGAATGCAAATCGCTTTTTGCGCCTTGCAAGCGAAGTTCGAAGTAGGCCAGACCGCGCAAGGTATACGTCAGTGAGGGGGTGTCGGGATCCAATATCCCCGAATCGCAGTTCAAACAAAAGGTGCTGGACAACAGATCCTTGTGTTCGTGGATAAATCCGGCGAGGTGGGGCGAACCGACTTCCTCTTCGCCTTCGAGCATGAATTTGAGGTTCACGGGCAATCGGGAAGTGTTTTGGATGGCCTTTACCGCCGTGAGAAAGGCAATCATCTGTCCCTTCATGTCGGACGCACCGCGAGCGTACAGATTTTCCCCTCGCACTTGAGGGTCGAAGGGATCGCTTTTCCATTCCTCCAGGGGTTCCGGAGGTTGAACATCGTAATGTCCGTACACCAGGATCGTCGGTTTGTCTGATTCGGCCTCCATCCACTCGGCGTATACCACCGGATGACCACCGGTTTCGATTGTTTTCGCGACCTCGCATCCGAGCTCACGCAGTTCCTCGGCGATCCACCCGGCTGCTCGCTCGACGTCCGCTTTATTTTCCGGAAGCGTCGAAATCGAAGGTATGCGAAGTATGGTCTTGAAATCCTCCAACGCAGCGTCTTGATGTGAACGAGCCCATTCGATGGCAGATGATCTGGCGGACATGTGTGAACTCCTTACCGTCGGGAAGACTTCAACGAAAATCACATTTCCCAACGCACCTGGGGAAAGGTAATGAATTACAAGTCAGTACGAAAGTTATGGAACGAATTATAATGGGTATCGGCGTTTCAACACATCACATCCATTCTACCACTTTCAAATACCAGCATACTTTTATTCCGTTCATCCAAGAAACGTTGAGGAAGGCCGCTATCCGCATGTGGTAAATTTCAGAAGATGTGATAGGTTTAACGCCTGCCGACAGCTCGGGTTGGGGGTGGAAACTTTCGGGAATGCCCTATAATGGAGGATACACGGTATAACGGCCATGGAATTACC
>Ga0315554_1001093_pt1 | contig 16062 bp, 16 predicted proteins | sample SalMarSW160370MG_FD_202114 | JGI IMG/M metagenome (GOLD analysis project Ga0315554, IMG submission 202114) | Salt marsh sediment microbial communities from the Plum Island Ecosystem LTER, Massachusetts, United States - Salt Marsh Sediment SW1603-70 ... | reverse complement strand
TTAGAATAAAAATCATAATTAAAGTTTTAGCATAATTTAATTTCATGATTTTAATACACACCTTTTTGATAATTTAAATTTTACTACTTTATGGTTTAATATATTCTATCAAAATTTTATTTAAGAGAATATCTCCATATATCACCATAGAGATTAACTGCAAAAACATAATTATTATAAATTACAGCATAATAAAATTCTTTATTTATATTATTCTCTAATCCATTGTTACAGGGGCTCCAAGTAATGCCATTGTTATATGATATTTCAATTCCGGCCTCAGATGAAACTAGAATTGTACTCTCTTGAGCAACAACAAAATGCGGGCTGCCGCCTTTTATTTTGACGGACGTTATTTCCCAATTCTTATTACCAAAAGAATATCGATATAAGCCGGTTTCACTAGTTGAGTATGCATCTACAGTAGCAAAATAGAATGAATCGGATACAGCGAATGCCCAGATAGTTGAATGATCAGGCAGCCCTTCATTCATTGATTGCCAGTTGTTACCATCATCAATTGAGAAATAAATTCCGCTGGAATACGGACAAGCAAATAGTAAGCTATCTATTTTTACAAGTAAATTTATACTGGGATTATATACCGGAGTTGTTGCTGGCAGACCTTTTTTTGTAAGAACCCAAGTATTTCCTAAATCGGAAGAACGAAAAACTGTTGCATTTGATCCTGCACCTATGAATATATATTTCGAATCCATTACAATTGATTCAACATGTTTTGAATATATATCTAATCCTTCATTCTGCCGTTCGTACCAAGTTCCTCCAAGGTCGCTGGAAAGAATCACCCCGCTGCCAACCGATGCTGCCGCAAGATAGTTATTCACACCTGCAAGTCCGCTGAACGAATTATTATTCAGCAAGTTCGGACCTACAACGCTCCATAGTTCGCCATTATTTGATGATGAATAAAGTTTACTGCCGCTGTATACATAAAGCTTATTTTCAATATTTGCAATATGATAAAATGAATTTGCGGGCAGGCCATTCGATACTTTTACCCATTTATGAATTCCAATCTGAAAAATATTTCCGGAATCGGCTGGACTACTTTTATTACAACTGACAAATATGAAAGTCACTAGAATTACTGATGAAAATGTAATTTTAGATAAAATTGTTTTCATTATATTATTTTAGAACGAATTTTAAGTTTAATATCTATGAATTTAATTTTCGCTAATTGAGCTGCAATTTATTTATAAAAATAATCGGTTGTATCAGCTGCAGGAGGACTAGTTGTAGCTGATTCTTTTTTGAGCAGCCTGAATAAATGAGCAATAAACAGCAAATAATTGAATGAAAATATTTCATATGTAATTTATTTTTTCTCAAAATAGAGCTTAAACATTTTCAAATTAATATAGTTAGTAGATTTTATTTTTTTACTTACTTAATGAATGTCTGATTCAGTAACGCATTGATTGACTGTATCAGCTTTCTCTATATGTTTACTATCATTCATATTAATCATTGATAATATTTTTTCATATAAAATTTTATTAAACAATTCCCGCTCTTCGGTATTTGGCAAATGAGCTGAATTCTCAAACCAGTATAAAGTTTTACTCGGTGCTTTCAGAAAATCAAAATACTTTAGAGCTGGTTGAGAAGTTCCAGTTTCGCCATGTACAAAAAGTAAAATGGGAATTTCAATATTTTCTGAACGAATCAAAATCCATTGCTGGGCGCGTAAATACTGGTAGGTTGGATTGCTCATTATATCACTATTCTCTATAAAATTCTCTTCTTTCCATTAATTGAAAATCCAAAAAGCAATTAATAATATTTCTTATAACTTCCTTCGACCAAATTAATACTGGTTTGGTTTTGAAAGTTTCCACCCAATCACTGCCTATTAAAGCTTTTACTTTTGAACGATTAAATGCTGCTTGTAATCTAAGAGGATAGTTAAAGATGCCACCAAATTCTGGATTGTAATGAATAATTGCATTTCTAAGTTCAGATAGCGCAATATACTCTTGCAAAATATTTTCATCAATAATTCCAACTTTTTTTTATCTAAATATTTTGCACAAACTTTTACTTTTTTTGCTAGGTCTCGATATTCATTCCTACAGTTTTTAATTATATCAAGTTCGTCTTCTATATTTTTGTTATACAAAAGTAATTTATTTAAGCCTTCATTTAATAAGGTTTCAAAGCTTGCACAATAAAAAACAATAGTAGGAAAAACATAGAAAGAATTATATCTTGAATTAAATTCTTCAATAGCTTTTGTTTCCATTTGACTTGCAAAGTCCCAATACATTGTGGAAACTGTTCCAAACGAAAAAAAGGAATCCTTATTTTTTAATTCTTTTGGTATAAATACTTTTCTTTTCATTTTAGTGGTATAACTGCCTCGCAATTAAGCCGCAGCCCAGAAATTTTAATTAAAATAGAAATATACAGCTCCGCCACATCACCCCCATAAACATAAAATTTTATGCAAATATTAATCTAATTTTTACTTATAAAATCCTGATAGGGATAAATAGAATGGCAGGAATGAAGAGAAATTGCCCCATTTTTCCCCATACCTCTAATTACAACAATATCTAACTTATTATTATTGATTTTTATTATCAACAAAAATCTTTAAAATCTTTCTCTTCAATCAAAGTATAACTAAACCGATTAGAAAAATAATTTAAAGCCTTCTCACACAACCCAATCAATTCCCAAAAATCTTTCGGATCCTTAAACACCTGGCAACCTGCAGAAAACTTATTTATATAATTTTACTATCCCCCACTTACTAGCTCTATGAATATTACTCCCAAATAATCCCCATTCAGCTGATGATTCCAAATAATCATATCTATCATCTCTGTTAGAATCTCTATAAACTTTTACATTCCCGGTTTGTACTAAAGCTTTATACTTTCCCTTATGCAGTCATAACCTCCAGCAACCAAGGTATTGTCTTGATGCAAGAATAGCTGTCCTCTTTTTATATAGTGGATACCTCAATAAAGCCCCTGGTATATTTGCTACATAAAAAGTTCTATAAAAATAGAGTTATCTAAGCATAGAAGAAACTAATCTGTATTTATTAGGACACTACCAAATTTATTGTCAAGTATTTAATTCTTTTGATATTTTTCTTAATTGTCCAATGCCTGTCAGCCTCTGGGGGAGTTCCAATCTTTATTTGATAAAGTCAGACTCCCGAATGGAAGAATTTTTTCAAAAATTTTATAAAAATTCGACTGATTAGGACAAGTTGTCATTAGTGTATCTTCCCATTAGACTATTTGAGAATCATGTCTCACTCACTAGATATTAGCTCCAATTTTGTTTCTAATTTTTACTTCATTCTTCTGCTTTTATCTTAATAATGCAAAAAATCAAAACTTATCCTAGTAAGTGTATCATCATAAAACAAGATTTAAAATTATTACAGTTACACTTACAAAATTATTGGGTATAAATTACCGAAAACATTATTGTAAAAAAATCATTAAGTAATAATTACTAATAATCTATTGGTCTCTGTGTTGTATTACATCAATGTAAAAGAACTAATAATAGGAATAGAAGAATGTACAAGTTTATATCAATTTTAATATTATTAGCATTACTTGTAATCGGCTGTACGGATAAGTCAAATATGCTTTCCCCGGTTGACAATACAACAAATAATAATGAAATAGTCGGCAACCCAAACTGGATTACTTTACCGTCGGCAGAGAATCAAGCTCTTAAAAAAGATGTTGCTGTTCGTAAAATCATTTATGGATACCAGGAATCATTATTAGAAATAAATACCGGTTATGCTGGAGGTCCCTTTGGCTGGATATCGATTACAGCAACTGCGAGGTTTCAATCATATTCGTTTAGAGGTCGGCGATATGTAACTATGTCTATAAATGATGATTTCGGAACAACTTCATTTTCACCCTCCGGAACATGGGCAAAACCAGTTATTTATAATCTGACAATTCAAGGCATTGATCTGAGCAATGTAGATCCCTCTACAGTTAGTTTTGTTTACATGGCACCGAATGGCAATTACTATAAAGCAAACTATCAAAGCATTTACGTTGATAAACAATCCGGTAAATTGCAGGTTGTAAATGCCGAGCTGCCTCATTTTTCAAGATGGGGATTTATTAACTAATTTTTTAAAAAAGAAAATTAAAATATCTAATTAACATATATATTTGATAAAAACTTATAATAATTTGAATAGTAGCAGTAAAAAAGGCGGCTAAAATTTGGTTTCTCTTGTTTTTTTGGTTCTAAATTAGAGGATAAAATGAAAAAAATATCGATTGTACTAGCAGTTGTAATTCCCTTGTTAATAGGATGCAGTGACTCGGTAGTAAATCCTGAGGCTGTAAATCAAAATAATAATAATCAAAAAAGCTGGATAGCACTGCCACAAAATCCTAAGATGACAATTGAAAGTTACTATACCGCTTCAAAAGTAATTAATGGATATATTGGTGGTGATGTTGAATTAAATATTAACTATGTAACAAATGGTTCAGTTAATGTAAAAATAGAAGCTGAAATTGATGTTCCGGCCGGTGCTTATTCCGGTGAAAAAAATATCACAATGATAATTAATAGTACTAACGGAACAGCTACATTTTATCCGAGTCCTGAAACTTTCAATAAACCTTTGGACTTTAGTTTAAAGATCAGTGGTATTGATTTAAAGGGAGTCGATCCTAAAACAATAAATTATGTTTATCTTGCACCTGATGGTTCTTTTGATCCTATAGTATACAAGAATCTGGTAGTAAATGACGGCGTTTTAATTGTAAGAGACGCCCAAATTCCGCATTTTTCAGTTTACGGATGGTGCAGATAATTATTAATAAACTTGATTATGAACTAACAAAATTAATTATAGAACCCTTAAGAAAGAATCCTTACTTTTTATCTGTTGATTTATTCGAAGAGTTTCTTCAAAGTCTAAAGCCGATAAAAAATCAAATTGCATTTTTAATTTTTCAGTTTGAATATCTCAACAAGCAAAAGATGTCTTCACTTTCCGAACTACAAAGATACCTGCATCAATTCTTCACTTCCCTACCGGCAGATACACCTCCAATGTCACTTGAAATAAGAAACCGATATTATTTAAATAGCTCTTATTTCAAGTTTCTGCAAGACTTAAATCTCTCTCATGTTTTTCTGCAAGGATATTTTATGCTGTCCGTTGTTGGAGTGTATAATAAGTATAAAGAATATATTAAGGGTCAGACTATAATAAGGCTGCATGGTCCGGGCAGGAGCGGTATAGAAAAAATGTCAGGAGAAAATTGGAGTAAAATTTATATAAACAGGGATGAAGAATTAAAAGATATAATTGATATGATTAGGAACCTGCAGAATAGAGAAGTCGATGTATACTTAAATGTTAATAATCACTACGAGGGGTGTGCGCCGATGACGATTGAAAAGATAAAGAAATTAATTTAAATATCATCGATATTTAGACGGATTTCGATTATATAAAAAATTACTTAAAACTTTATTCTGGTTATTAGATTGAAGTTCTAGTTATGTCCAACGAGTAAATAAATTTCTAGGTGGTGATTTAAAGTACCTCTAATTAATTCTTTTTGCTTTCATTTATTTTATTATCTAAGTTGTGTCAACTATTTAGAACACTCGTATAAAATTTCTTTCCCGGTGACAGTTTTTTCTTCTCAGTAATAAATATGTGATATTTTATTTCCTCAGGGTAAAAATAAGGTTTCTCGAAATATTTATTTATTCGATTTTCTCAAGGGATATTATATGAAAAGAACTATGATTAAACGATTTGCAAAAAAACAATATTTTATTTCCCTAATTATTTTAACAATTTTCATTTCTTTTTTGTTCTTAAATTCTTGTTCAGAGCATAAAGTCTCTACTGTACAAAGAGACTATTTAACACCCGATATATTATGCGGCACGGTACGGTTTTCAGGCGGCTGTAGCCCGAAGCTTGACACCTTGATAAGATTCGGAATCGCACTTATTCACCATATGACTTATGAAGATGCAGAATATACTTTTAACAAAGTTATTAAATCGGATCCGGATTGTTTCTGGGGATACTGGGGAAAGGCGATGACATTAGAGCATCCCCTCTGGCCGGATGTTCCGGATGAAGATATGTTGAAGGAAGGATACATTCTTTCACAAACTGCTTTGAATCTTGCAAAAACAAAAAAGGAAAAATATTATGGAGCAGCTATAGCAGCTTATTTTAAAGATGGACTGAACAAAAACGAACATGAAAGATTAATTGCATTTAATGATGGCTGGCAGCTTGCGAGCAAGGAATTGCCTCGAGATATTGAAGCAAAATTGTTTTCCGTCTTATCAATGTTAGCTGTTGCTCCACCAAACGATAAATCATATAAAGTACAACGTGAAGCAGGGGCTATTTGTGAAAAAATTCTAGAAACAATTCCTGATCATCCTGGTGCGTTTCACTATGCTATCCATGCCTACGATTTTCCGCCATTGGCTCAGAATGCTCTTAGGGTAGCAAGAAATTATTCTACGATAGCTCCGGATATACCGCATGCTTTGCACATGCCGACTCACATATTTACTCGTCTCGGTTATTGGCAGGAATCAATAGACTTAAATTTGAGATCTGCAGTAGTTGCGAAAAAAATCCCCGTTCGGGGACAGATTTCCGCCCAGTACTTTCATGCTCTGGATTACCTTGAGTATGCTTATCTTCAGCAGTCAGAATATGAAAAAGCAAGAGACATTGCTTTATTGATAGATACCCTAAGTGGAAGTTTCGAAAATTCACCCATTACAGCTTATGCAATTGCTGCCATTCCAGGCCGCCTATTGATTGAATATCAAAAATGGTCAGACGCTGCAAATCTTTCGTTAAATAATAAATCAAAATTTCCTTGGAAAAAATTTCCACAAGATGAAGCACTAATTTATTTTGCCAAAGGTATCGGTGCCGGCAGAAGCGACAAGCCTGAAATTGCTCTTCAATCATTTGAGAAATTAGAAGAGTTACAGAAGACATTTAAAAAATCGGAAGCTAATAAATATTGGATCAATCAAATCGAAATCCAGAAGACTATTGTAAAAGCATGGCAATTGTTTGCATCGAATGGTATGGAAAAGTCCTTGGAGACGATGACACTTGCTGCGAATCTTGAAGATTCAACAGAGAAGAGTCCAGTAACCCCCGGTCAATTACTTCCGGCCAGAGAAATGCTTGGTGACTTGCTATTAGAAATGAACAAACCTAAAGAAGCTCTTCTACAATATGAATTATCGCTTCAAAAATGTCCTAACCGGTTTAACTCTCTTTTTGGGGCTGGAAAATCTGCAGAGCTTATGGGTGATTATAAAAAAGCTAAATTTTATTTCACAGAACTTCAAAAAAATTGCAACTCTTCCGGAGCAAAAAGAGATCGTTTGATATACGCGTTAAATTTAATCAACAATAAAATTTGAGCCAATGTCATGGAAAGTAAATTCAAACCCACTTAACATAAACAAGAACATCAGTTCATCTTGACATTGTCAGCCAGATTTATAACTTGTCCGCCAATATAGGCGGATAAGGGAAATTATAGTACATAATGAACATCTTCACTAACATTTGCTGCATGGTCCGGACAGAAGCGGAATAGAAAAAATATCGGGATAAAAGAGATTGTTGAGATGATAAAAGATCTGCAGGATAGATGTGTGGATGTATATTGAAATGTTAATAACCATTATGAGGGGTGTGCGCCGATGACGATAGAGAAAATCGGAAAATTATTTTAAACATTTTTCATACTTACTTGTACCATGAGATTCTATACATAATATTTTTGTATATAAGGTGTTATGTATCACAAAATAACCAATATTTTTTACTAACTTTCTTTTCCGTTAATGAATACAGTATTCTTATCCCGAACTTTTTATAAAGTCTACTTTAATTAAATTTTTTTTATAAATAATAATCTGCAATACAATATTATTCGTCAATAATAAAATCACAATTGCAGATAAACTGCCGTAAAAAGGAAGGAAAAAATTATGTCTGAAAAATGGAAATTAGAAGGGACCTATTTTGAATCTTGCAACTGTGATGTAGCCTGCCCTTGCGTTTTTTTAAGCCCTCCAACTGAAAATGATTGCACTGTTATTGTTGGTTGGCATATTGAAAATGGAAATTATGGTAATGTAAACCTTAATGGTTTAAATGTTGCCTTTGGTGTTAAATCCCCCGGCAACATGTCAGAAGTTAAGTGGAGCGTTGCATTATATTTTGATAATAAAGCTTCGGAAGATCAAAAGAATGCGTTAACTCAAATTTTTTCAGGTCAAGCTGGTGGTCATCCAGCTGCACTTGTATCGTTCGTTGGTACTGTGCTCGGTATTAAAAGCGTTCCAATCTACTTTAACCAAAATGGTAAAAAACGAAGTCTTAAAATTGAAAATATTGCTGATGTAGAAATTGAAGCAATCGAGGGACAAGGCGGTTCAGATGTACAAATTGAAAGTCACCCACTATGTATTGCTCCAGGTTATCCCGCTGTGGTTGCAAAATCCAAAAAATTAAATTTTAAAGATTATGATTTCAATTTGGAGATTTCAGGAAAGAATGGATTTTACTCCCCATTTAATTATCAAGCAAATTAAATTATTTTGAAAGATATTATTGAAGCCGTTCTTAAGAAGGATAGAACAATTTTAATAATTAGTATTACTGTTATAATTGCTCTTTCCTGGGGTTATATGTTTTATTTAGCCGGGAGTATGTCTAGTCCCGAAATGGTCATGGTAAATCCTGCTCCACGTATCTGGAATTCTACTGATTTAATTTTCATTTTTGTAATGTGGGCTGTAATGATGATTGCCATGATGCTTCCCTCTGCCACTCCTATGCTGCTTATGTTTTCTAAAGTCAACAGAAAAGATAAACAACTCCGACAACCTATATTTTTAACTGCAATATTTCTATTAGGATATTTAACAGTATGGACAGGTTTTAGTTTGTTAGCCACCCTGTTTCAATGGTATCTTCATAATGTTTCTTTACTTTCTTCTATGATGGTTAGCAATAATCCTGTATTTGGGGGTGTCCTACTTGTATCCACTGGAATTTTCCAATTTACTTCTCTTAAAAAAGCTTGCTTGAATCATTGTCGTTCGCCTTTAGGTTTTTTATTAAATGAATGGAAAGATGGAAAGTCTGGTGCTTTTTATATGGGTTTTAAACACGGTATATTTTGTGTTGGTTGTTGCTGGTTGCTCATGTCTTTATTGTTTGTTACAGGAGTTATGAATTTATTATGGGTAGCTATTATAGCAGTGTATGTGCTTATCGAAAAAATAATTCCATCGGGTAGATTTGTAAGCCGTGCAACTGGTTTAATTATTATTCTTTATGGAATTTGGTTATTTAGTAAAAATTTTATTTATCAATTTTAAAAATCATTCTTCATACCTTATAAGAATTCCTTTTGTGGAACTCCAATATTTTTTGTTACATAAATTTTCTTTTCCAAGATTTCTTACCATTTGTCTACTAAGAATAAAATAAATCTCAAACAATTATAATTTGCATATTCTATTTAGAAGCACCAAGGAAAAAATATCTGGAGAAAATTGGAATAAAATTTATATTAGCAGGGATGAAGAATTAAAGGAAATAATTGAAATGATTAAAGATTTGCAGAATAGAGGTGCGGATGTGTACTTAAATGTTAATAATCATTATGAGGGGTGTGCGCCGTTGACGATTGAAAAGATTAAAAAACTAATGTAATCTCTTCAATGAAATTTTTTAATTGTAAATAAAAACTAAAAGACAGTTTTACTTAGTAAATACTACTTCATCAATATAAATTTCTTAGTATTTGTGTAATTTTCAGTTTGCATTTTATAAAAATAAACTCCGCTAGCTAGTCCGCTACCATTAAATATAACTTTATAATTCCCTGCAGGTTTTTCCTCATTCACTAAGATTGCTACCTCTTTACCAAGTATATTATAAACTTTTAAAGTTACAAAACTTTTTTGAGTAACTGAGAAATTTATTTTTGTAGTTGGATTAAATGGATTTGGGTAGTTTTGAGAAAGCGAATATTTATTCGGAGGCAAGGCAGTAAAATTTTTAACTTCGGCAGCCACTTCTGCAAGAGAGCAACGATATGCATTTCCAGATTGTGCAATAGCCCATATATACGGCGGTTTAATTGCTAATGCTCCAAATGTCCAATCAGAAATCAATCCGTCATTAAAACTTGACCAACTTTTTCCATTATCCCCGGAGATTTGAATACTCTTAAAATCAACAGCTGCGACGAGGTTTTGATTATAAGAAACGATGTCCCTAAAAAATCCTAATCCTATTAATTCGCCGTGCGTTCCAATAGTATCGACGTATTGAGGAGACCAGCTATTACCCGAATCTGGACTTAAATATAATCCCAAAAATCCGCCGGCAAACAGTTTTCCGTTATCATTATAGAAACATAATAGTTGATCTGTCATGCCGTCACTCCTGGAAAGTCGAGAACCAGACCAGGTATTTCCGTTATCAGTAGAGAAGTATATAGGAAAGGGTTGATCAGATGCTCGACCGATAATAATCCTTTCCCCAACTGTTCCGATACAAGTTGCTGCTGCGGCATAATCTTGATACCCCACCGCATCCTGACCTACATATATCTGCTGCCAATTTTGTCCATCGTCGCCAGATCTAAAAATTCCGCTTCCCCACGAAATGACAAAAACATACGAACTATTTTTTGCAAAAAGGTGTGGCCCAATAACTCCTCCGGTTCCGCTGAGTGTGGGCGATCCGTTTGTTAGCAGCCAGTTGTTCCCGTTATCCGAAGAACTGTATACCCCATTGAGGGTAGCTGCCAAAATATATTGATGGCTTTTTATAATATCGTAAACAGATTGACCTGTTGGACCTTTTGAAAACCAGGGCATTCCGTTATCAGTTGTTGAATAAGCACCTGTTGTGTTGCTGCTAATATTGCCGAATCGGTTACAGAGAGACTGTAACCCATATTTCCATTAAGCTCTGTCTGTATCCATCCGCTTTGTGCGTAACTAATTCCTGTTACAAAAATGAAAGTTAGTATCCAGATTCCAACTAATAGAATTATCTTTTTAGACATATTAACATATCCATATATTTTTTGCCGAAAGAATTTTTACAATTCAATTATAATGCCACACGCTTTATGGTTAAGCTGCTACACATAATAAATATAACAACACCTTCAAGAAGTTTAATATCAAATCAGTTATAAATCTATGTTAGGAATGGAATCATTTTACCTATATAAATATTACATTTATGATGAATTTGAAAATATTTAGAGAGATGATGAAATATATATTTATATTTATATTCTTATCCCATATTGTTTTATAATTAATTTTTACTCTCAGTACATAATTCCTGCGCATATGAAGTCAAAATCTTATTGGTGAAATTGTAATAGTTACCGGAACATTTTCTCACGTTTACCAAATAAGATCGGTGAATAGACCTTAAATGATTTTACTATTTAAAAAAAGATCCGTTTGCAATTAGTTCATTTGGCTAACAAAGCGGCATAGAAAAAATCTCCACTGATAATTGGAACAAAATTTACATTAACCTGGATGAAGAATTAAAAGATATAATCGAGGTGATTAAAGACTTGCTGAATAGAGATGTGGATGTCTATTTGAATAATAGACAGAAGTAGGAATACCCCCATTCTACTCCCCCGCTGTCTATGTAATATGTTTAGCACGGGCCCTCCCGGTTATTTCTGGTTGGGAGTGAGCAAACCATCTTTCTTGGCCTATCAAGGGGTTTTGATTTATTGCCAGAGTAATACTGGGTAAAATAAGGTTATAACCATTATAAAAAGGGTCTACTTAATTTTTCGTATAGAGATACAACTCGAAAATCGTAAAGAATTTTTTATAAAATAAAGCCCTGGTTTTATAACCAGGACTTAATTCTTTATTACCATCTATTGTTGCGACTTTGATCTCTTTTACCTCTACCGCTGCCTGAGCCATTATTATTTTTAGGACGGGCTTCGTTTACAACGATATCCTTTCCTTTTAATTCTTTTGAGTTCAACTTATCAATAGCTGTGTGTGACTCTGTATTTCCAGACATTTCAAGAAAACCGAAGCCTTTTGATGTACCTGAGTACATATCCTTTATAATTTTAACACTGGTAACTTTTCCGTATTCGGAAAATAAATTATTTAAATCTTCCTCGGTAACTTCCGGTGCAAGATTTCCTACGTAAATGTTCATACATTTTTCCTTTTTTTTGTTTTTGTTTTTCCAGAATACTTAATTGAATTATCTTAAAGAAGTATACGGGAATTGATTTTATTTGATTTAAAATTGAAGAGAAATATTAAAAAGGGGAACTCACTTCATCAAGCAGTATCGTTTATCGTTCATCAAATAGAGTTACTTTTCAAAATGATTAGTTTCAACTTTTTTTATTTTTTTCCTTTAATTGTTTCTTATGCTTACAATATAAGATCTGTTTTCATCAATTAACTTGAGTTAATATACTTACAATATTTTACTATTCCAATATGAAAAATAATGGGAGGATAAATTCCGCGGTTGTCATGGACCATTCCATAACAGAGTATTGCATACTCTGTATGAGTTTGCTTTTATACTATTGTTTATTTTTTCCCCTTATGGATTAACTATTGAAGATTTCAAAGTAATTCGACGCATGAAGCTAGAATCTTATTGGTGAAACTGTAATAGTTACCGGAACATTTTCCCAAGTTTATCGAATAAGACCGATGAATAGGCTTTAAATGATTTTACTATTTTAAATAAATATCCATTTACAATTGGTTCATTGGGCTAACAACCGGAATCGAAAAAATGTCCGATGAGAATTGGAACAAAATTTACATTACCCGGGATGAAGATTGAAAATATAATTGAGATGATAAAAAACTTGCAGAATAGAGATGTGGATGTATACTTAAATGTTAATAATCATTATGTGGGGTGTACGCCATTGACGATTGAGAAAATAAAATAAACTGTTCTAGTTTATCTTCAACTTTTTGATTTTACACTTTGATATCGCTTACTTCTATTTAAAGTGAGCTCTAAGCATCCAAGCCATTTTTTCATGTTTTCCCATTAAAGTATAAATAAAATTAATATCGCGTAAATGATTTGATTCTTTTTCATAAAGATTAATGCTTTCGCTTAACATCTTGATAATACTTTCATGATCTTTAAGCAAATCGTTGATTAAACTCGTGCTGTCATATTTTTCTATTTCCTTTTCTGTAAACTGAGTTAGCTGGAGTAATTGTTTTAATGTGGAAGGAGTATGACGTTCCATAATCCGAAAGTGTTCACTAACACGATCAATCATTCTTTCCATTAATATAAATTGGTTCCAAAAGAAACTTCGTTTTTCATAAAAATCTGTGCCTTCTACATTCCAGTATGCATTTAAAGTTTTGTTAAACAATAAGAATTCGTCAGCTAATATTTGGGAAAGTATATTAAAAATCTCATTTGGGTTTTGTGGTTTAGTTCCTATTCTAGATTTCATATTTTTATCCTTTATTATTTTAAAGTTGTAATTTTATTACCAACTATTGAAAATTACTTTTTATCACATTGTATGCTAGGGCGCGTCCAAATTATCAGAGAATAGTCAATACCTAGTTGTTCTGCCAAAACTCATAGTTTTATTAATAAAGGAGGGAAAGTGACCTGGGTGGATAACCAGTCCCATGCACCACCGGCTGTCTGTTCCAGATACCCGTATGTTTGTTGCGTAGGCGGCACGTTCTTCATAATCAATGACACCCTATTTGGTCCGTTCAGAACTTTAGTACCATTATTAACAATAGTTCCAGCTCCAGCATAGCCCTGAAGGTTGAAAGTTGACTGGCCGTACGCTTCAATTGTAAACACCATGATGTAGGTTGCTTTGTTCGTAATACCATATGCGCTCGGTTCAAAGTGCATTTGAATGATAGGATTGCGCGATGGTGTCGAACGGCGGTCGAAGCTAGCTCGAGGTGAGGTAGCGTCAACCTGCACAATTGTCGGTACTATAATGGTCAAGTTCGTTCGTCCGAAACCGATGGTTTTGGTGCAACTAAGTGTCTCGATAGGAGAAAAGTAGTAGAACCTTGAATCGCCCTTAGATGTGAACAAATTCTGCAAGTCCTTTGCAGTCAGATCCGATTTGAATTTAGCGAAGTCGGTGACCTGTTTATCAAAAGGAACAATTTCCGCAACTATTTTGCTTGCAGATTTGATGGATGTTTTTTTCATGTCCCATTCCTTTCTGAAAATGAAATAATTAAAGAATAGATATTAGCAGTTTGGTGAATAAGCCAGTATCAAAAATTAATTATGTACCAAAAATTATAACTATTAGTATTGTAACATTGAAATGATTAATTTCTCAGCTTTAATTTTAGATATATGTAAACTCATCCAAACATTATGTAACTTAGTAAAATAATAACAAAATTCTTTTTAACTTATTAAACAATATAAAACCCGCTAAAATGCTCCCTACTAAGGGAAAATAATAGCGGGTGAATTTCAGGCCCTAAAACAGATTTCTATTTAACTGCTAATTGGGCATTCTTAATGTATTCGATTGATTCCAAAAGTTCCGCAGTAAATTTTTCATAATCTACCTGCATCCCATTTAGATAGGTACTCCATCCTGCACTTGCTTTTGCATAATGAACAGCATCTTCGATTTCCTCTTCAGTTGCTCCAAATAGCTTGGCAACCTCTGTATGGAAGAATAAACAATATTTGCATTTCGTTACTGCAGAGACTGCTATACCAATTAGTTCCTTGTATTTGTTAGGTATTGGACTCTCTTCAAGTTGAATTGTCTTAAAAAGATTCCACTCTGATTCCAAAGATCTCTCGGGAATTAATTTGAAAAAACTTGGGACATTACCCAGAATACTTTCAATTTCCTTATATACTACTTCTTTTCTAACGGTATTCATTTGGACACTCCTTTTTTTGATAAATTATTTAATTATTTTACTTACGGTTAAACATTATTATTTAACGATCAAGATTCGCAACTTATTTGTTTTCACTATTAAATTATTAAGATTAATTAAGCAGGAAATTTCTTTCTTGAAAAAATCTAAAGTGAATATATATAGAAAAGTAACTTTGGAAAGCTTTGGGATATTATTCTTTATCCGAAAGATTATAAATGAAACTATACATAATAAATTCTAATGTCAACAAAATAAAAAAGCTGGTATCCTTCCGCACAATAATTAAGGTGGTAATCATATAAATCACTATCCACTGTTTGATTGATTCATTGAAAAAAAATTATTATAACAACCCGAAAGATTTAAATAATTAGTGAACTGCTAAAAAATTTATTTTGTGAGGTAATTAAATTTCCAAAGGAAAGCCGCTGGTTTCGTTAGAAGAAATTGCCGTATCCAATATGCTTGAGATACAAGCTTTAATCAAAATTCTTGAAAGGAAGAAGTTGATAAATCAAGATGAGATATTAGAAGAGTGGGTGTGCTTAAGAAGGAGATGGTGGTGAAGATTAGGAAGTTTGAGAGGGAGAATTGGGAGTAGTTAAACCTTTCAACTGGTCTTCTAAAGGCAAGATCTCTCTTCTTGAACCCTCATTTACTTATGCTCAGTATGCTAATCACTGAGTATTTTCCAGAAAGAATCTTTGCGGGTAATCTTATCTTTGTCAAACTCAAGTAGGTCAACCCCGCGAACTTCTATATGTTGTCCCGAAACAGTTGTGCCAGTGAGTGTCCATTCAGAGACTCCGAAATTATCACAGACCCAGTGCTGATCTTCTCCATAATGAACATCCGGAATTCCCTCAAATCGTTTTGCAAGGCCTGCTCGAACTTCGCTCTTCCCGATATACTGATCCCCACGGGGTTTAACACCTTTTGGCATGTAGAAGACGCAATCATCTGCGAAATAGTCCATAATAGAATCAAGATCATGTTGATTGAACACTTCCAGAAATCCCTTCAACAATTCATGATTTACAT
>Ga0315554_1001091_pt1 | contig 16068 bp, 15 predicted proteins | sample SalMarSW160370MG_FD_202114 | JGI IMG/M metagenome (GOLD analysis project Ga0315554, IMG submission 202114) | Salt marsh sediment microbial communities from the Plum Island Ecosystem LTER, Massachusetts, United States - Salt Marsh Sediment SW1603-70 ... | reverse complement strand
TAATCAATTACGGTTGCTGCGAGAACCTCACGGAAAAATTGGAGTTTGTTAAAACGATTCCCAACCTCAGGCAGTTCATCTGTTCCGCATGGACTGATTTGCAAAAGGTTGTCGATGCACTAGGGGATAAGTACGTCATCGAATGGCGGCAAAGTGCGGCGAAGGTTATCGGAGCGGAAAAAATAGATGATTTGTGCGAGAGCTTCATAGAAGGGCTTCGTATCGCAAAGGGGTGCTACATACAGGTTATGCTCGATAGTGTGATGACTCTGGATGGAAAACCCGACCGACTGAGAGAGTGGGTGTCTTTCGCTAAAGAGTTAGTGGCTAATAATTGATGTCAAAAAAGTGCTAAAAGAACAGCAATTTTTAGGATATACGTCGCGGTTTTTCAATGAAAAAATAAAGGTCGGTAGCGCTACTGTTTTCTGAAAGAGGTATCACCTCTTTCCAACGACCAAATCTCAAGGAGGGAAAGATGAAAGTGAGTAGTCTCAGATGGGTTCTGTTGCTGGTGATCCTAGTTTCACTAGTGCTGGCAGCAGGTGCCGCCTTCGCAGGCGGCGGTACTGACAGCTCCGGTATGGAAGCGATGGAAGGACCTGCAGGACCCGTTCGCGGTGGACAATTGGTCATGGGAGTGACCGGCAAAATGTCCTCTCTGGATCCGGTGAAGGGAAACGCCTTCCTGTGGGAAGGAAACGTTATCCTGGGAATCTACAACCGCCTCTACAGGATAGGTCCTACTGGTGAGTACATACCGGAACTAGCCCTTTCATGGGAGGTTTCCCAAGACAAGAAGCACATTACGTTCAAACTGAGGAAAGGTGTAGCCTTTCACGACGGGACTCTGTTCAACGCCGAGGCTGCTAAGTTTAACCTCGATCGCCTCATGGTTCCCGAGGACGCCACCCAGGTATATACGTGGTTCAAGGAGATGGAGTCAGTCGATGTGCTCGATGACTATACGGTGCGCATCAACATGAGCGAACCCTCGGCGATGATCATGACCGTCCTGACCTCCAAGGCGGGTTTCATGGTATCCCCGGCGGCGATGAAAAAGTACGGGGATGAGTACAACATGCATCCCACCGGAACCGGTCCGTTCAAGCTGGTCGAATGGGTGCCCGGTGATCACCTTCTGATGAGGAGGAATGAAAATTATTGGGAAATGGGTGAAGACGGCAAACCTCTGCCTTATCTCGATGAGTTCCTGGTGAGAGTCATCGCCGATGCGTCGGTACGGTTGGTGGAGCTGCAGACCGGAAACATACAGCTCATGCAGGCCATTCCCGCTGAGAGCCTCGATATCGTACGAAATGATCCGAAGCTCGATATAGTGCGAACACCGAGCTCCCAAATTTTCAGGATCTACGCCAATTTCCAAAAAGCACCAACGGACAATCTCCTTGTACGGAAGGCGATCAATTACGCTATTGACCGAAAGGCTATGGCCAAGGCGCTTGTACCCGGCCAGGAATTTTTGCCGCCCTTCTACTACCTCCCGGATTCACCCGAGTACTACGATTACACCCCTTATTCCTATAATCCGGAAAAAGCCAAGCAGCTGTTGTCGGAGGCGGGATATCCTAACGGTCTCGATCTCAGCCTCATGCTCATCTCCCGCGAGCCTGACCGTACCATGGCTCCGGTGGTGCAATCCTACCTCAACGCAGTGGGCATACGGACAAAGATAGAGGAACTCGAACGGCTCGTCGCTATCGACAGGGCGAATTCCGGTGACTTCCAGTTGTACCAGGCCAAAGCCGGTCTCCCCCAGCCGGCAACCCAGATTCTTCTGGAGAACATGTGGATGACCAACGGTCCATGGAACCGGCAATGGTACAGCAGTCCGGAATTCGATGCGCTGGTAGACGAGTTGAGAGTAACTTTCGATCAGCAGAAGCGAATAGAGCTTTTTCACGATGCTCAAAAGATGCTGCTGGACGACGGTGAAATGGTTCTTTTCGGCATGTCGATTTTTCAAGCAAATGTCAAGGAGCTGCACAACTTCACATTTGAAGCAGAAGGGGCCTTGCGGTTTACTGAAAGCTGGCTGGCCAAATAACAGGGAATCTGTCGAAAAAACTGAATGGAGTCAGGGTTTGCCCTGGCTCCATTTTTTCAAAGCGAGTATTCTGGAAACCGACCCCGATCTACAGATCGGAACGAAGCAGCGCTCGGCGGGAATAAGGGAATGTTCAGGTACATCCTCCGTAGAATCTACCAGATGATAGTCATCCTCGTGATTGTCAGTTTCGTCGTTTTCCTGCTTATTCAGCTCATTCCGGGGGACGTAGCGACCGCACTGCTGGGTGAAGGGGCATCGGAGAAAGACTATCAACTGTTGAGAGAGAAGCTGGGATTGGATCGACCGATCTACATCCGCTATTTGAAATGGGCGGGTAACATGCTGAGGGGAGATCTGGGGCACTCTGTGATCAACAAGTTCCCAGTCACCCAGCTATTCGCTCAGCGATTGCCCTACACCATCCAGCTTGCCGTTTGCGGGATGATCCTGGCTATCGTTATATCGATTCCCCTGGGGATCGTAGCGGCGCTGAAGCAAAACTCAGTCATCGATGCCTCTATTAGGGGATTCTCTACTTTTGGCACGGCCATGCCGAACTTTTGGCTCGGGCTGATACTCATCCTCATCTTTTCATTGTGGCTCAGGTGGCTTCCATCATCAGGGATGACCAGTCTTTCCAATGGTTTTTTCAAATGGCTCGCGCGTATGATTATGCCCGCGATGACTATCGGTATCCGTTTCTCCGCAATCGTAGTACGCCAGACCCGTGCGGCCTTTCTCGAAATATTGAAAGCCGACTACATACGAACCGCAAGGGCGAAGGGGGTTTCCGAGTTCTCGGTCAACTACAAACATGTTTTGCGAAACGCCCTCATACCGGTGGTAACCGTAATCGGTCTCCAGCTGGGACGCTTGATCGGCGGAGCCGTTGTTACCGAGATGATATTTCAGGTGCCGGGGATGGGCAGCTTGATTGCCGATGCGGTATTTTCCAGAGATATCGCGGTCATACAAGGCGGTGTTATGATTGCGACCCTGGGAGTTCTTGGAATCAACTTCATCGTGGATATAGTCTACGGCATAGTCGATCCCAGAGTCAGGACTTCCGGAGTGAGAAAATCGCGATGAATACGAAGTACAGTACCAGGAACGAAACCGCTATAACCGCCGTTTCGAGAAACGTCGCAAAGCGATCTAATTTCCAGAGAGCCATCAAGCGCCTGCTCTCGAATAGGTACAACATCATCGGCAGTGCCATTCTACTGTTTTTCATCATCCTCGCTCTGTTTCCCTCGTTGATTGCGCCGTATCCGCCGAACGAAATCAATTTGGAGCTCACCCTTCGCCCCCCCGGAGGATCCCATTTGCTGGGGACGGACAAGCTCGGCAGAGACATCCTCAGTCGTATAATCCATGGCAGCTCGGCATCCCTCACCGTGGGATTGGGAGCCGTGTGCTTTTCCTTCCTATGTGGAACAACACTGGGCTTGATTGCAGGATATTCCGGAGGCAGGCTGGGCGATACGATCATGCGCATAATGGATGCGCTCTGGTCTCTGCCGGCGATAATCCTAGCTCTCGCGATCGCAACTGTTTTGGGTCCCGGGGTACGTAATATCATTCTGTCCGTCGGTATAACCTTCACTCCGGCATTTGCGAGAATCGTGTACGCCGAGGTCCTGGTAATCAAGGAACAGGTTTATGTTCGTGCTGCAAAGTCGTTGGGGGCGTCTAACTTCCGCATTGTCTTTTTCGAAATATTTCCCAACACTGCCGCCTCTTTGGTTGTTTACGGGTCCCTGATGGCGGGCCAGGCGATAATCGCGGAGGCCGGATTGAGCTTTCTGGGGATCGGGGTAGTCGCGCCTCAGGCGGCATGGGGATCGATGTTGCGGGCCGGGTATGCCTTCTTTCGCATTGCCCCTTGGGTCTCGATCTTTCCCGGGTTGGCGATATTTCTCCTCGTACTGGCCTTCAACTTCCTGGGGGACGGTCTCAGAGATGCCCTTGACGTCAAATTGGTGGAGACCAAAGTTGGCTGAAAGAATCCTGGAAATCGTAGACCTGGTAACGAATTTCTACACCCAAGAAGGCATCGTCAGGGCAGTTAACGGCGTAAATTTCTACGTGAACAATGGAGAGACCGTGGGTGTAGTCGGTGAATCAGGTTCGGGAAAAAGCGTGACCGCACTCTCGATCCTGAGGTTGATCCCCCAGCCCCCCGGCAGAATCGTAGGGGGGGACATCCTCTTCGACGGAAAGAGCCTCATGAGCCTCTCGGATGAGCAGATGCGGGATATCCGCGGGAACGCCATCTCGATGGTTTTCCAGGAACCGATGACTTCTCTCAATCCGGTGTTTCAGATAGGCAGGCAGATAGCCGAGACACTGCAGATCCATCAGGGGATGACGCGCAGAACAGCGGAAAAGGAAGCCATTGAAATGTTGAAGGCGGTTGGTATCCCCTCAGCCGCCCAGCGGTCGAAAGAATACCCCCATCAGATGAGCGGGGGTATGCGGCAGAGGATTATGATAGCCATGGCCTTCGCCTGTAATCCCAGGCTCCTTATCGCAGACGAACCGACCACGGCATTGGATGTCACGATTCAGGCACAGATCCTGAACCTGATGAAGGCGATGAAAGAGAAAAACGGCAGTTCCATACTTCTCATCACCCATGATCTCGGAATTGTTGCGGAAAACGCGCAAAGGGTAGTGGTGATGTATGCCGGCGAGATCGTTGAGATGGCGGACGTGAAATCTCTTTTCCGCCATCCGCAGCATCCCTACACCAGGGGATTGTTGGCTTCCGTGCCGAAGCGCACGATCGATAATTGGAAAAAGCCCTTCAATACTATCAAGGGAAGAGTTCCCAGTTTGATGAATCTGCCTCCCGGATGCGCGTTCAAGAACAGATGTATCGACTGCAGTAATGAAATATGCGCTCATGAAAAACCCGCGTCCAGACAAATCGATGATGGACATTGGGTGAGGTGCTGGAACTATTGAACACCCAGGTTGTGATAAATCGATGAAGAATCAGAGAGCGGTGGAAAATATCGTCAGCACAGAGAATCTGAAAAAGTACTACCGGGTGAAAGGCGGCTTGTTCTCTCCGGGAAGTTCTGTAGTGAAAGCTGTAGACTCTGTAGACCTGAATATAGGATCGGGAGAAACCCTCGGACTTGTCGGGGAAAGCGGTTGCGGCAAGTCCACTCTGGGTCAACTTATCCTCAAACTGGAGGATCCTTCGGAAGGACAGGTGTTCTTCAGAGGCAAAGCAATCACAGGCAGAAGCCCCCGCATGCTTAGAAGATTCAGGAGGGAGATTCAGATCGTTTTTCAGGATCCGATGGCGTCGTTGAATCCTCGCAGGACGGTGGAGAGTATTCTTCTGGATCCGTTTGTAATCCATGGCCTGGGAACGAGACTCGAACGACAGAAGTGGGTGGCTGAGCTGTTGGACAGCGTAGAAATGACGGAAGAAGCCTTGAAAAGATATCCCCATGAATTTTCAGGTGGCCAGCGCCAGAGGATCTGTATAGCCCGAGCCCTAGCGTTGAATCCGGCATTTGTAGTATGTGACGAAGTAACTTCAGCGCTGGATGTCTCCATCCAGGCTCAGATACTGAACCTTCTTATGACACTGCAGACGCGCTTGCATCTCACCTATCTGTTCATTTCTCATAATCTGAACGTTGTAAAGCATATCAGTGACCGGGTGGCCGTAATGTACCTCGGTCGAATTATAGAAATAGCCCGGGTAAGCGAGTTGATGGGGGAGCAGGTACATCCGTATACCGCGGCCTTATTATATGCCAATCCCGATCCTGATCCGTTCCAAGAAAAAGAGAAGATAATACTGAAAGGTGAGATCCCCACTGCAATCGATCCACCAGCGGGTTGTCATTTCCATCCGCGCTGTCCGCGCCGTATGCCGATATGCGACAAACAGGTACCGGAATTGAAGGAACATGTGGCTGGACATTTTGTTCGCTGTTTTCTTTTTGAGTAGCAAATTTGAATCGAGTTTGGAGGACAGGATGAAAATAGCCGTAGGATTGGGAAGTCCGAAAATGTGTAATCTTGCAGATACGGTCACCGAACATCTTCAATCAAAAGGGATGGAACTAATCTTGTGCGGTACTCTGTCGGGGAAGCCCTCGGACTACATAGGCGCTGCCACTGAGCTCGGAGAGCTCATTATGAATGGTGAATGTAACCAGGGTATTCTTTTCTGCAATACCGGTACGGGGGTAACCCTAATCGCCAACAAGCTACCCGGTGTACGCGCTGCTCTCTGCCCCGATGCATTTTCGGCCAAAGTTGCACGGCAGGCGAATAACGCCAATGTGCTGGTTTTAGGAATCCGCCTCACCGGTGAAAAACTAGCAGTAGAAATCGTCGAGGAGTGGTTTCGCAGCGACCCGGCGGATGCCCCGGATCGCTGGAAGGAGTTTCACAGGCGCACCGACGATATCGAAAGGAAATATCGATGCGGAGGGGGTAAAGATGGGAAATGAGAGGATCAGGGCTTTTACGTCAACGGTATGGTTTCCGGTAAAAAGGAGAGAGAAACCAAGGGAGTGCGGTCTGACCTGGTTTCTGGACTGGGGAGCGGGGATCTCCTATCTGGGGGAGATGCTCGATGCTGTCGGTGATCACCTCGACCTGGCCAAATTACCGGCGTTGTCTGCCGGACTCCAGCCTGTGGATTATCTAAAAGAGAAAATCGCCCTGTACCGGAAGCACGATATCAAGCCCTTTATGGGGGGGATGTATCTCGAGGCTGCACTTATCTGCGGGAAATGCGAGGAGTTCTTGAAGGAAGCCCTGGATCTAGGTTTTGAGGTGGTGGAGGTTTCCGAAAGCGAGAGCAGGATGATCCCGTCGACGAAGATCAGCCTTATCGAGATGAGTGCACGCCTCGGTTTCAAGGTGATGGCGGAGTTGGGACCCCACTACGCCAAAGCCCCATACGAGCCAAGGGAGGTTATCCGCGAGTCGAAAAAATATCTGGAGTCGGGGGCATGGAAAGTGATTCTCGAATCCGATGTGATCGAGTTCATGGAGCCTTGGAACGACCCCAAGAGTGCTGCCACCATGAAGGAAATTATTGATGATATCGGATATGAAAATCTACTTTTCGAAATATCGGATAATCTACGCACCTGCCAGTGGTTCATATTGCACTATGGTCCCGATGTGAACATTGCCTTGAACAAAGGGCCGGTTGCCCAACTGCCCGAGGGAGTGATGACGGTGGAACACATCCGACGGGGGTTGTTGATGCCTGATACGTGGTATGGGAGATTTACCTCGCTGTAAGTGGAGTTTGAATTGTGGATAAGCTGCTGAATGAGAAAAGGGCGATTGATCCGTTTGGAAGAATTGGGGGGAGGAAGAATTGGTCCGTTTTGGACTATGAGAGGCAGGAGCAGTTTGTGAGGACGATACACATCCAGCTCCCGCTTTTTATCAAAGTCCATCAGGCCTGGCTGCTGATGCTGGTAAAGCAGGGCATCGTCAAGGAGGAGCGCGCCGGCAAGATCATGAAAGTCTTGACGGAAATCAATGAAGAAGCACTGGACGAGATGATCGCTAACTGGAATCCGGCCAGCTGGGAACCCCTGGTGCAGCTGGAACAGTATCTCACATCGAAAGTCGGTCAGATAGCCAGCGACCTGAACATTGCTCGTACGATACCACCTCCCTTCTACAGGATGGAGCTGATACCCCTTCTCCTCGAGGTGATCGATGAAACGATCGGGTTTCTTTCCATGCTTCTGGACAACGCGGAGAAGCATGTCAATACGGTGATGCCGGGATATACCCATCTGCAGCATGCTCAGCCCATGACTTATGGGCATTATCTACTCGGTGTGCATGACCCCCTATTCCGAGCTTTGAGCGAGTTGGAGACCGCCTACGTTAGAACGAATCAATTCGAGCTCGGCTGCGGTGCACTATCCGGGACCAGCTTCATGATCAACCGAGAGTACCCGGCGAAGCTGCTCGGGTTCGATGGGATTTTGGAACATTCGAATGATTCGGTTGCAGCGACTGATTTTCTTGTCGATATTCTCGCAGCGGTAACCAACTTGTTCATCCCCCTCAGTAGGGTAGCGAGTGATTTAGACATTTGGTCATCCTTCGAATTTTCTATGGTGGAAGTCGCCGACGAGATATGCAATCCGTCGAGCATGATGCCCCAGAAAAAAAATCCCGCTTTGTTCGAGTTCTGCAGGATGACTCTTGGCAGGATATTGGGTGCGTACTCTGAAGTTGTCTGCGGAGCTCACGGGACGCAGTACGGAGATGTCGTTGAAATGAGGGAACTTTCCTACTCGATACATCCAAGGCTACAGGAGGCGGCAAAACAGCTGCGGATAATGAACAGAGCTATCGATACGCTGATTGTGAAAAAGGAAAGGATGTTGAATTTAGCTCAAAAAGGTTTTTCGACTGCCACCGAGCTAGCCGCGGTGCTTTACCGCAAGTCTTCGGTTCCGCTTCGGATGGCTCACGGAGTCGTGGCTGAGATCGTGCGGAAAATGATAAGTGCGGGTAAAAGTCCGCAAGATATTACACCGGCGCTGGTCGAGCAAGTTTCCCGCGAATTGCTGGGGGAAGGGATAAAGCTGTCCGCAGATGTATTGCGGTCCAGCATAGATCCGGTGCAATTCGTAGCAGCCCACGATTCAGTTGGCGGTGTAGCTCCCCCTACCGTTACGGGGATGATCTCAAAGAGACGCAAAAGGCTCGAAGCCTCCCGGAAAAGACAAAACGAACGAATCGAAAAACGGAACCGTGCCGACAGCGCACTTCGGGAAGCAGTGGAAGTTTTTCTTTCTGGATCGTAGAAAATACACCTCCAACCGAAAATCCTGATATAATGTCCACGCGTATGAAAGAGTTTTCCTCGGTCCTCGGGCACCTTACCCGGGAGTACAGCGAGCCGGTCAAGGATCCGGTGTGGAAAAACATCACCCTCTCCCGCGGATTGCTGCAGGTTGCCGCCCACAGGGCGTTTCAGAAACTCAATGGGATCAAGCAGCTGGGACCTACCTATTTGGTCTATCCCGGTGCTACCCACACCCGCCTCAATCACAGCCTCGGGGTGTTCCACCTGGCCCGAAGGATGATGGTGCATCTGCTCGGGGGGGGCAGCTCTACGGGTGCGGGAGCGCAATCCGCCGATCCGGCGGCACCTGACCTGAGCCTGGAAGGCACGAAGGCTTTTCTCTGTGCCGCTCTTTTGCACGACCTTGGTCATTACCCGTACGCCCACTCGCTCAAAGACCTCGGTCTTCGCAGTCATGAATCCCTGACGGCCGAACGGATTCTCCAAGCCGATCTGTCCACCTTGATTCGCGAGAAGGTGGGAACGGATCCCGAGTTGGTGGCCGCGATCGTCGATTCCTCGCTGCCTCACGAAAGCAAAGACTTGAACTTTTTTCGCAATCTTCTCTCCGGCGTGCTCGACCCTGACAAGCTGGACTACTTGAATCGGGACGCCTACTTCTGCGGCGTACCCCATGGTATTCAGGATGTCGATTTCATCCTGGCCGAGATCCGGCCCCGCGCCGACGGACTGGCCGTTACGGAGAAGGGATTGAGTGCCGTGGAGAGTATCCTGTTCGCCAAATACCTGATGTACAAAACCGTGTACTGGCACAAAACCGTGCGCATCGCCACCGCGATGATCAAAAAAGCGGTTCTTCTGGCTCTGGGGGAGGCCGTGCTTCAAAGCGATGATCTGTACTGGTTGGATGATTACGAGTTCTCCTCCTTGACCGAGAAACACGACTTTACCCCTTTCCAACTGATCCGACGGGTCATCGAACGGCGGCTGTACAAGCTGGCCGCAACTGTTCCCTTCGATGCCGACAACCCCCTGCATCTCCAACTCCAGAATCTTCATGACCGTCTCGGCTTTGAAGAGGACCTGGCCAGGGCGCTCGAAAAGCTCGCCGGTAGAAAGGTGCCGGTTGAAAGCCTGATCATCGATGTTCCCGAGCCGATCAACTTCGAGATCAATCTTCCCGTTCTTCAATCCGAAACCGGGGAGGTAACTGTCTACGAAAATTCCCGCAGCGTGTTCAACCGTGACAGTGTGCGTTCCTTCGTGCACTCGCTGAGAACCATCTCTCTATTCGCCGAACAGGCGGATGACCTCGACCGTGCCTTGCAGAAAATCAACGCCAGGAGAATCCTCACAGAGGGAATGGGGTAGAGCCTTGTCAGCTGTTATTTTATCCCCCCGGGCGGCTCACCGGATGAACGTCTTCATCAAGAAGGTGGGGCGCGGAATCAACAGACATCGAATGATCGAGCCGGGGGAGAAAATCTTGATCAGCGTCTCCGGGGGGAAAGATTCCCTGGCGCTCTGCCTGGCTCTACAAGAGCGAAAAAACTGGGTCCCCATGGATTACGAGCTTCACGGCCTGTTCATCGACTGGCGCGAGTATCCCGCCGGGTTGGAGAATCGCGAGCGGCTGCTGGAGTTCATGGACAGCCTCCACATCCCCTGCCGAATCGTGGAGGCCGGCATCTATCCGCTCACGTACGACAAGCCCTTCAACTGCTACATCTGTTCACGGAACCGCAAACGGATTCTCTTCCAGGAGGCGGAGCGCCTGGGCCTGGGCAAGGTCGCCGTGGGCCATCACCTGGACGACATCATCGAAACAACCTTGATGAATCTCTTCTTCAAAGGGGAGATCGCCACCATGCTTCCCGTTCAGAATTTTTTTGACGGAAAGATCAAGATCATCCGGCCGATGTGCGAGGTCGAGGAGAGAGAGGTCCTTCGTTTGCTGAAGATCTATCCCCTGCCGGTATTCGATATAAACTGCCCCCGGAAGCCGGACGATCAGCGGGCATTCTTCAAAGATCTGATCAAACAGGTCAAACGGGTAAACAAGCACGTCAAAGATAATCTGTACAACGCCCCCTGGAATATAAACAGGGATTACCTGCCTTGAGCTAACCGGGGGCGCCTTGAACCCCGGCGGGTTCTTGAACTACAGTAGAGCCCAATGAGAATCGGCGTACTCAGCGACGTGCACGCAAACAGAGAGGCTCTCAGGGAAGTGGAGCGCAGTCTCCGGGATTTGGCGGTCGACGCCATCCTCAACCTGGGCGACGCGGTCGGCTACAACGCCGATCCGGATTACTGCACGCGGCGATTGGCTGATCTGACGGAACTGACAGTGCGGGGGAATCACGACAAGACCGTGGCCAACCCGACAAATCTGGACTGGTTCAACGAGGTGGCTCGCTCGGCGATCCTCTGGACCCGAGAGGCGATGAGCGCGGAAAGCCTCGAAATTCTCGAGTCCCTCCCCAAGGGACCGAGAGTTGTTTGGGATCGCTACCTCATCTGTCACGGATCGCCCATGGATGAGGATCTGTACATCACCCGGCGCGTCGATGTGGATCGGAGTTTCTCGTTTATACGGAAGAACACCGAAGGGATCAGGATCTGTTTCTACGGTCACACCCACGTTCCCTATATCATAGAAGAAAACGGAAGGGCCTTGGCGCCGCCCGAACGCTATCACCTGGACCCTGATCGCCGCTACATGATCAATCCCGGTTCTGTGGGCCAGCCTCGGGACCGGGTGCCTTTGGCTTCCTTCGGTTTGTTCGATGAGGAGGAAATGGTATATTATCAATACAGGGTGCCGTTTCCCATAGAGACGGTTCAACGAAAAATAATTGCCGCCGGGCTTCCCCGAATGCTTGCCGACCGGCTTGCCGCAGGCTGGTGATGAGGAAGGAGAGAAACAAGCAGTGTCCATGAAGAATCCAAAGGTGATGGAGGAACGAATCCGCAGGGTGCGAGTGCTGTTCAAAGAACTGGGGTACACGCTGCACGAGACAGAGCGCTCCGAAGAAACCTATTCTGCCGGCTTTGAAAACGAGGAGGGGATGCAGGGCGGATTCTTCATTGACAGGAGCAGCCGCTTCCTGGAGATCGCCTATACCTTTTCTTTCTCCCCATCGATGGCGGAGTATGTGAAGACCCGCCTGGAGGAGATGCTGAAAATCAGCTACGAGTTCGGCTGCTACATCAATCTGCAGACCACGGACGAGGAAATCGCCTTTTCCGTGTTCACCAAGCTGTACTACACAGGATTGAATTACTACGCTCTGAAGGAAAGTCTTCGCGAGTTTACTCTGTGCGTTCAGGCGCTCACCGATCTGCTGGAAATCACGAGTGCGGAGAGCTCTTGAGAGGCGGATGGCCTGCCCGGCCCGGCGGGTCCGAAGGTGCCGCTAATCCGGCAGTCGCCCGGTCCTGCGCGGCCCGGCCTGGGCGGCCCCGTGGCTTCAGTATATTTCAGAGAAAATGCTGGTATCTCGGATCCTTCCCGGAACGAAGTTCTCCGCAAACTGAAGGGCCTTGTGCAGCACTGATTCGCCGTATTGCTTCGAGTTGGAAATTACCGCCGCGCCGATCTCCGCAAATCGCCGTGAATCCTGCAGGTCGACTTCCGCTACCGATATTTTGAACTTGTTCTGCAACCGGTTTTTCACCGACTGGACGATTTGCCGCTTTTCTTTGATCGATCCAATATCGGGGAGGTCGACGACGAAGTGAAGAATCGAGACGACCACAAATCAGCTCTCCTTCTCTTCGGGTAGGATATGGGAAACCTCCGCCAAATCCAGTTGAATCAGACTCTCCCCCTCTTCGTTTTGGGCCCGATCCTTCAAGGGCAGGTATTTCTCGTTGTACAGTTTGGCCAGCTCGAAAATATCGTCCCTTTGGTACCGCTCGGGTACTTTTACCTCGAGATTGTAATCGGTTTCCTCCAGGCCTCTGCGCATGACGTGAATGGGATCTGTGACGGTGAGGGCAAAGTGGGGGCTGTAGATCAACAGGTAGGCCAGCACGACCAGAACCACGATAACGAAAAACAGGATGCTTTCCCGGGACAGCTGGCTCACGTAAGAGCGCTGATCGAAGAAAAGCTCCAGCCCGTCTCTGGACAGATAGGAGTAGTCGCCGGGAGCGAAGGACTGCGAGTAGTAGTCGTTGGAAAAGCGGGAAAACAGAGTCTGACCCCGGTATTTAACGATCAGCAGATTCGTCCGCGTCTGCCGCAGGGTCTCCAGGGCAAGGATGAAATCCCCGGGGTCATTCGTCTTTTCCTCGAGATAGTCGGCGGTAGCCGCCTGCTGATCCGAGAAGGCGGTATCCAATCCGTTGATCCGCAGGGTCGTGGAGAAGAAGGTGAAGAACAGCAGGCACACTACCGTGACGGTGACACTGATGGCGGTAATCGAAGCCACATGCCTCTGAGCCATCGGAGAGGAAACGTTCTTGATTTTTCGAAAGATCTTGATAATTCGGAGGAATCGAAGGATTCGAGCGATGCGGATCGCTTTGATCACCTTGAGCAGATTCAAGATGCCCCCCAAGCCCAGGGCGATGCCGCCGCCGGTCAACAGCGTCAGGGCGAAAGGTCCGGAGTTGAACATCAACAGGGGTATCGAGGCCAGAAAATCGATCCATCCCCGTTCCAAGGTGAGGTAGCGCCCGACTCTGCGCCCCATGAGGGCGTAGTAGAACCTGATGAGAAACTCGATAGTGAAGAACAGATCGAAGAAGAAACCCGCCAGCAGGAGTTTGTTCCGGATATCCACATTCCAGCCGGAAAGCACGGCGTAATCTTCCAGGAAGGTTTGCACCAGGACGAGCAGTATAGCGCCGATAACCACGGATTCGAGAAAAGCAACGACGGACCCGCCGTTGCCTCGCCGTTTTGCCGATTGAACTGTTGATTTGTTATCGCTCATAACCTTACCATCCGCTCTCCGAAGCGATCTTGTAGCACTCATCGAGCATCTTGATGTCGAAGCCGTAGTACTTGTAGTTCCGGCGGGTGATGCTGAACCAGCTTCGATCCGGGGTACTGGCCCCCCTGTCGAGCCGGGCGATCGGTTTGTAGTTCTTTCCCCGAGATGAAAAGATCGCCGCCAGTCGGGCCGTCGCGTCGATCTGTTTGTCCTCCTCGAAGGACACGTTGCTGTACAACCCGCCCCGCAGAAGTTCCGGCGGTACGTTTTGCAGCTGTGCCTTCATGCTGTCCAGGGCCGTGGCGGCGAATTGCGGCTGGACCAGCACCGACTCCACACCCTCTCCCGGGGTTCCCCGGCCTTCGCTGAACAGCTGAATGCTCGGACGCAGCAGCAGGGTCGCATGGATCATGTGCTTGATATCCTCGATTTCCAGGCGCAGGCGTTGAACCTTGGTGAGCTCGAAATGAACGTACTGGCGATCTTCGAATGACTTTTCGAGGTAGCGACCCGCGAAGTCGTTCATTATCGCGGTGACCGGACCGAGCAGGCTTTTACGGGCTTCGGGTTTCTGCAGCAGCCGCTGGGTGAGCTCCCACATCTGCTGCCTGCACTGGTCTTCGGGAATCCTGTGCGGTTGGATCTCGGAAACAAAGGAGAAGGAGATCTGCTTTCGGATCAACTCCTCCAGCTGCGGCTTGAGCACCTTGTCGGTTTCCCGAGTCAGGGCGGTGTAGAGAAGCTGTAGTATCTGGTTCCAAGATTTTCCTGGGAAAAATTGGGGGGAGGCGAGGGTCGGTACCAAACTCTGGGCATTGGTTCTCAAGAACTGAAGGATCTGCTCCTCCTTCTTGAGAGGATTCAAGGTGTTCAAAGCCGGATTGGACAGCAGATGATTAATGAAGGCTGCCGCCCGGGCCAGGGTGGGGTCCATCTTCTCTATTCTCGGTTACGCCTTTGATTCCTTCCCAATGTTTTTTTTACCCCCCGATTGTGGTACGTTTACGGGCGTGAGGATTATTCTCTTATCCTGCTTGCTTTTAGCGTTTCTGTCCAACTATACACCATATGCGCAGGACGGGATAAGTCCTACATTGCCAGATGAGCCGGCCCGGGAGGGGGATCCGGCCGCGGCCACCGGCCCGAATAGTGCTCCGGAGGATCCAGCAACTGCAGATGCTCCCGCGGTCACGCAGATCGAAGCGCCGGAGGCCTTGTTCGAGCTGGACATCGGCGACGCCGAGGTGGACTTCTTTCTGGAAGGGACCTGGCGGGCATCGGTGCTTGGTTCGCTGGGGTGGCTGATCGGACCGGAGGTCAGGCGGCCTTCGCCCTTTCCGGGGATGGACTCGGGGCTTTTTTTCGGGCAGAGCCCGGACCTGACCTTCTCCGTCTGGCTCCTCAACCGCTTCTTTGTCGAGGCTTCGCTCATCGGTGATTTTCTCGAGCAGGACTTCGATTACTTCGACCAGAACTACATCCTCATGGGTTATCTGGGTGCCGAGGAGGAGTTTCTCAAGCGCATCCTGATCGGCAGCAAAGATGTGAGCATTGATCCATTCCCCTTTATCGACGTTCCCGAGCCGGGACGCTCCTCCCTGGGCGTCGAAGCCGTCATGGGCACGGGGATGAGCGAGCATCAGCTGCTTCTGCGCTACGACAACAACGAGCAGGACAGCCTGACCTACATCGGCAGCAACCTGGTATCCGAACAGGAGATCGCCCTGGATGAATATATAAGGGGGCGTTTCTTCAAGCTCCCGGACGCCGATTTGGATCCTGGAACCCTGGCGGTGTATATAGAAGATCCGAAAGGGAGTTTTTCCGATTCCGACGGAAGAAAATATCGGAAAGCCACGGTGGATGACGCCCAGCTCGATAGTCAAAACGGTACCGTATTTCTAAAGGAGCCGGCGGACGGCAACGTGCTGGTGTACTATAAAAAAGACGGGACGGAGATTGGCGATCCCGCATACACTGTGGCTGAAGCGTTCCCAGGACAAACATTGGAAGATAAAATCGACCTCGGTGATAGGTTCGATTTCAACTGGGCTCTCACCTACCTGGGACAGCCATTCAGTGATCGACAGGTGAGCTTGACGCCCAGCAGCACGTCCTATCCTTATCTCCGCCTCTACCGGCCCGGAGAGTTCTCACCCTTCGAGATCCTGGCCGGGTATGCCCTGGATGGAACGGTACCGGAGGACCTGTCCCGGCTGCGTGTT
>Ga0315554_1001090_pt1 | contig 16082 bp, 14 predicted proteins | sample SalMarSW160370MG_FD_202114 | JGI IMG/M metagenome (GOLD analysis project Ga0315554, IMG submission 202114) | Salt marsh sediment microbial communities from the Plum Island Ecosystem LTER, Massachusetts, United States - Salt Marsh Sediment SW1603-70 ... | reverse complement strand
GATTCCCTCACCCCCTCCTGAGGGAGTGCCGATACAGCCCCGACACCGGATTGGCCAGCAGATGACGGAGAAAAACGCGCCTGCCGCCGGCACAGCCCGCCGCGCGCGGCTTCGGACGTCCGGGGCGGCGCGCGTCTGGATGTTCACGGCTGGGCTGGCTGCAGCCGCCGGGGGCCTGATCTGGGCCATCGGGTCGCTGCCGCGTGTGCTCGCGTCGCCCGAGATCCCTTGGTGGGGACTGGCCGGCCTGTTCTACCTGGCCGAGCGGGCCGTGCTCCACCTCAGGTTCCGCAACGACGCTCATTCGTTCTCCATGAGCGAGATCCCTCTGGTGGTCGGCCTGTACTTCGCCTCTCCCCTGGCGCTGGTGCTCGGGCAAGCGATCGGCAACGCCTTGGTGCTCAGCGTTCACCGGCGCCAACCCTTGGTGAAGCTGGGGTTCAACGTCATCCAGTTCGCCGTGCAGACTTCCATCGCAATCCTGGTCTTTCGCGGCATCACCTTTCTGGGCGACGCTCTGGGCCCGGTGGGCTGGGCGGCTGCTCTCGCCGCTGCGCTGACCGCTCTCTTCATTGCCGAGTTCCTCATCAACATCGTCATCCGCCTCTCCGGAGGCCGGCTCAGCACCGGCGAAGCCCTTCAGCTCTTCGGTCTCTCGACGCTGGCCACGGGGATGAACGTGATCCTCGCCCTCATCGCCGTCATCCTCATCGACTTCCGGCCCGACACCGCATGGCTGGCCCTGGCGCCGCCCGCAGTGGTGTTTCTCGCCTACCGGGCCTACGTATCGCAGCGGGAAGAGCGGGCTCGCCTCGAATCCATCTACGAGGCGACCATCGAGCTGCACGCCTCGCCGCAGATCGACGCCGCCCTCCCCGCCGCGGCCAAACGGGCACGCGACATGCTGGACGCCGGGTACGCCGAGATCCTCCTGTTCCCTACCGGCAGCGAACACGTCGCCTACCGAACCACCATCGGCAACGGCACCACTCAGGTCATGCAGCCGGCGCCTCCGCAGGCGGCTGCATCCATGCGGCGCCTGGTGCTCGAGCACCGGGCCGGGCTGGTGACCTCGCCCTTTGTGCACGTCGCCGGCCCCGGAGACAGGATCGAGATCGAAAACGGAGTCGTGGCCCCTTTGCTCATCCGCAACACGCTCGTCGGCGTCATGCTCGTGGCCAATCGATTGGGTGACATCAGCACTTTCACCAACGACGACGTCCAGCTGCTGGAGACCCTGGCCAGCCAGGTGGCCGTATCGCTGGAAAACGGCCGCCTCGAGGATTCTCTGGCGCAGCTGACCCGCCTCAAGGAGCAGCTCGAGGAGATGATCCGCTCCAAGGACCAATTCGTCGCTTCGGTGAGCCACGAACTGCGCACCCCGCTGACCGCGGTGGTGGCCCTCACCGACGAGCTGCGGCACAACCGCAACACTCTCGACGAGGCAGAGGTCGAGGAGTTCATGACGCTCATCGCCGAGCAGAGCGTCGAGATCTCCAACATCGTCGAGGACCTGCTGGTGGCGGCCCGCGCCGACATCGGCACGCTCGCCCTCAAGATCGAAATTTTCGACACAACCGCCGAGATCAGAGAGGTGCTCGATCGCTTTCGCTCTCCCGACGGCCGCAGCGGAGCCGACATCGGGATAGTCGGCTCCGCTTCCGAGGCCTCGGCCGACCGGCTTCGCGTGCGTCAGATCGTGCGCAACCTGCTGCAAAACGCGCATCGATACGGTGGAGAGCGCACCTGGATCGAGCTATCCGACCGCGGTGAGCAAATTACCGTCGCCGTCATCGACGACGGCGACGGGGTGCGGCCCGGTGAAGAGGAAGTCATCTTCCAGCCCTACCGTCGCTCGGAGAGCGCGGCCAACACCCCGCTCTCGGTGGGTCTGGGCCTGGCCGTCTCTAGGAAGCTGGCCCGCAGCATGGACGGCGAGCTTCGCTACCTGCGGCGGGAGCGCTGCACGGTCTTCGAGCTCACCCTACCCCAGGCCGCCGCGACCATCCGCCTGCCGCACCTGCACTCCTGAGCCCTCGCTAGGACGCGGGACTTCCTACCCTGCCCTCGGTCTCGGCCGGGAGCAACCATTCCAGCGATGGCTCCAGACAGCGGCGGCGTAGTGAGGCGTGAGCTCATCGACGGCTGCACCGCCATCGTGCGGGGTGCTCTCGATGCCGGCTGCGACTTCTTCGCCGGGTACCCGATCACTCCCGCTTCTACGATCCTCGGCATGATGGTCCGGCAAATGCCGTCGAGCGGAGGCGTCGCCGTGCAGGGAGAGGACGAGATCGCGTCGATCGGCATGTGCATCGGTGCGGTGTCCGCCGGTGCACGAGCGATGACCGCCACCAGCGGCCCCGGCATGAGCCTGTACAGCGAGAACATCGGCCTTGCCGTGATGAGCGAAATCCCCCTCGTCGTAGTCGACGTGCAGCGCCTGGGCCCGGCCACGGGGGGGCCTACCGCCACGGCTCAGGGCGACACCCAGTTCGTGCGCTGGGGCACCTCGGGCGGCTACCCGATCATCGCGCTGGCTCCTGCCTCCCTCCCCGACTGCTACCACCTCACCGTGCGCGCCTTCGAGATGGCGGAGCGCTTCCGCTGTCCCGTCTTCCTCGTGACCGACAAGGAGCTGGGGCTGACCCTCAACACGGTCGAGACGGCCGACATGGAGCCCCGACCCGCACCGGCACGTCCCGCCCCGGATGCGACCGGCCCGCCCTACCGCTTCTCCCCCGCCGGGGGCGTCCCACCGCTGCGCACCTTCGGCAGCGGCGAGGTGGTGCGCTTCACCGGCTCCAGCCACGACGAGCGTGCCTTCATCACCAAGGAGCCCGCCACCATCGAAGCGCTGAACCGGCATCTTGCCGCCAAGATCGAGGATCACATCGACGAGATCTCGATCGTCGACGTCGACACCGACCCGGGGGCCTCCACCCTCATCGTCTCCTATGGCGTGGCCGCCGGCGCCGCTGGGCTCGCCGCCTCCGCGCTCCGGCAGCAGGGCCGCAGGGTCTCTTCGGCCGTGGTGAAGAGCCTCTGGCCCCTCCCCGAAGCCGCGCTGGCCGCCGCCGCGGCCGGCGTCGAGCGCATCGTTGTCCCGGAGCTAAATCTGGGCCAGTACCGCAGGGAGATCGAACGGCTGCTCCCCGCTGTCGAAATCCGCGGAGTCAACCGCGTCGACGGGTGCCTCATCGCTCCCTCCGAGATCGTGGAGGCGGCGTGACGGTCGTCACCCCCCTCGGCTCATACCGCAATGAGCGCCCCTACCCGTTTTGCCCCGGCTGCGGCCACTCCACCATCCTGGATGCGCTCAACCAGGCACTGGTGCGGCGCCGCATCGACCCGGCTTCGGTCGTGATCGTCAGCGACATCGGCTGCAGCGGGCTTTCCGACGAGTACTTCGCCACCAGCGCCTTCCATGGGCTCCACGGGCGCAGCATCACCTACGCCACCGGCGTGAAGCTGGCCCACCCCGATCTCGAGGTCGTGGTGATCATGGGCGACGGCGGCGCCGGCATCGGCGGCGCCCACCTGATCAGCGCGGCCCGACGCAACATCGGAATCACCCTCATCGTCATGAACAACCTCAACTTCGGCATGACCGGCGGACAGCACTCGGTCACCACGCCCCGCGGATCGATCACCGCCAGCACGCCTTTCGGCAACCTCGAGCGGCCCCTCGACATCTGCGGCACCGCCGCGGTCAACGGTGCCGGATACGTCTGGCGCGGGACATCCTTCGACGACGACCTCCCCGACCGCCTCGCCGATGCCATCGGCTTCGAAGGCTTCGCGCTCCTCGACGTCTGGGAGCTGTGCACCGCCTACTTCGTGCGTCGCAACCGGTTCTCCCGCCGGGACCTCGTCTCGACGCTCGACGATCTGGGCTTCGCCACCGGGATCATCCAGAACCGGCCCGAGGTCCCGGAGTTCGCCGCCGCCTGCCGCGCCGCCGCCGCGACCCAGCCGCCGCTCCCGCAGCCAAGGGCCGTTACGCCGACCTACCAAGCCTGCCTCGACCGACCCTTCACCCTGCTGCTCGCCGGAGCCGCCGGCGGCCGGGTGCGCACCGCCGGCCGGCTCCTGGCCACGGCCGCCATACTCTCGGGGCTCTACGCCGCCCAGAGCGACGACTACCCGGTGACCGTTCGCACCGGCTACAGCGTCACCACCCTCAGCCTGTCCCCCAAGCCCGTGGTGCTGGCCGGCGCCCCCGAGCCAGATGCCGTGCTGCTCCTCAGCCCCGAGGGCGCAGCGAAGCTGACCCGGACGCTGAGAGAGCTCGATTCCTCAGCCGTCGTGCTGACGCTGCCCGGACTGGCGACCCTGCCCACGCCGGCGACCGTGATCATCCTGGAGCCCCCGGAGAAGCCTCGGCTGTCCAAGTCGGACCGGGCCCTGGCCGGCGCCGCCGCCGCGTTGGAGCTCCTCAACCTCTTCCCCCCGCAGGCTCTCGTCGCCGCCGTGACCGCGGAAGGCGCCTTCGCCGGCCAGCTCGAGGCCGTCGCCGCGGGCGCCGCCATGGGCGCGGCGGCCAAGGCCTAGCTCATTGCCTGGAATGGCCGGCCCTCATCGCTACCCTTCGCCGCGGGCCCATGAGTGACCCACTGTTCCTAGCCCTGCTTCTCATCGTTGCCGTTGGATTCGCTCTCCTCAACGGCTTTCACGACGCCGCCAACGCCGTCGCCACCATCATCGCCTCCGGGGCCATGAGACCGCGCACCGCGTTGCTGCTCTCCGCCGTGGGCAACTTCGCCGGCCCGCTGCTCTTTGGGTCTGCGGTGGCGGCGACGGTCGGCAGAGACGTCGTCGAGCCCTCCACGGTGACCATCACGGTGGTCCTTGCCGCCCTGGTGGCGGCATGCACCTGGAACCTCCTCACCTGGTGGCTCGGCATTCCCTCATCGTCCTCGCACGCCCTCGCCGGCGGGATCATCGGCGCCGCCGTCGCCTTCGGCGGCTGGAGCGTGCTCAAGGCGCCCGGGCTGGTGAAGATCGGAGTGGCCCTGGTGGCCTCACCCGTGCTCGGCTTCGTGCTGGCCTGGCTCGGCTTCCGCCTCATACTCCTGTCGGTGCGGCGGGCCCGGCCCAAGGTGAACAACGTCTTCAACCGGCTCCAATTCGTCACCGCCACCGCTCTGAGCCTCTCCCACGGCAGCAACGACGCCCAGAAGACGATGGGGATCATCACCCTCGGCCTGGTCACCCTCGGCTACCGGAGCTCCTTTTCCGTGCCCCTCTGGGTGCTGCTCGTGACGGCCGCCGCCATCTCACTGGGAACGGCCAGCGGGGGGTGGAGAATCATTCGCACCGTGGGGGGAGACTTCTTTCGGGTCCGGCCGGTGCACAGCCTCACCGCCCAGGGAGTCTCCGCCGCCGTGATCATCGGCGCCTCGCTGCTCGGCGGCCCGGTGAGCACGACCCACGTGGCCAGCTCGGCCGTCGTGGGGGCCGGCGCCGCCGAACGCAAGAGCATGGTGCGCTGGGGACGATACGGAGACATCGCCGTTGCTTGGCTCGTCACCGTGCCCATCACCGGGCTGCTCGCCGCCGGCTGCTACCCGCTGTTGCACGTGCTGCTCGATGCCTGAGCGTCGGCGGCGTGCGACAATCGACGAGGAGGTGAGTCGTTTGGCCATCAGACGGCGCAAGAAGGAGAACCGGTTTATCCGCCTCCTGCGCGAACAGGCGGAGCTCGTGGAGCAGGGCCTCGAAGGGCTGCTCCGCTTCGTGGCCGACCACGATGAGCAAGGCCGCGAGCAGGTGCGGCGCTGCGAGCACGAAGCGGACGAGACCAGGCGCATCCTCGTCGACGAGCTCCACAAGACCTTCGTGACCCCCTTCGATCGTGAGGACATCTGGAACCTCTCCCTCTACCTGGACGACGTCCTGGACTACGCCTACAGCACGGTGCGAGAGATAGAGGAGCTCGCCGTCGACAGCGACGAGCATCTCGTCGCCATGGTGGACCGGCTCGTCCGCGCCGGTGAGGACCTCCGCATGGCCATGGAACGCATCGACGACAACCCCATGGTCGCCCTGGATCACACTCGGCGGGTCAAGCACCGCGAGAACCAGGTGGAGAAGGCCTATCGCCAGGCCGTCGGCGAGCTCTTCAGCGGGCCCGAGGACATCCACCACGTCATCGAGATGCTGCGGCGCAGAGAGGTGTACCGGCACGTGAGCAACGCAGCCGACCGCGCCGATGAAGCAGCCAACCTCATAGGTTCGGTCATCGTCAAGATGACCTGAGGGCGCTACCGGGCTCTCGGCCCGGTAGCCTGCTGACCGCAATGCGTTGCCGTCTTCTCGTCGTCGCCCTCTGCATCCTGGCCGGCGCCTGCGGGGGCGACGGGCATGCCCCTCTCCCCTCCGCCGAAGAGGCGATCGACAAGGCCACAGCCGCGATGACGGCACTCGAGTCCGCACGCTTCGAGATGAGCAGCGAGGGCGCCCCGGTCACCGTCTCAGGCCTCGAGTTCGTCTCGGCAATGGGCCAGTACGCCGCGCCCACGTCGGCCTGGGCCGTGCTCAGGCTGAAGGCCGGCGACCTGACCGTCGAGCTGGGCACGATCTCCGTGGGCGATCGCACTTGGCTCGAAAACCCGTTGACAGGCGAGATGGAGGAGCTGAGCCGGGGAACCGGCTTCAACCCGGCTCTCATCTTCGACGCCGACGTGGGCTGGCGCCCCCTCCTGGAATCGGACCTCAGCGACGTGGTGGTCGAGAACACGGAAGGAAGCGGAGACGGGCTGTTGTGGGTGGTCACGGGGATGGTGGCCAGGGACCGGATAGCCGTGCTCACCGCCGGATTCGCCGGCAACGAGGACGTACCCATGCGCTTCTGGATACGTGCCGCCACAGGTCACATCACTCGCCTCGAGTTCTCCACAACCGGCGACGCCGGAGTCAGCGACTGGGTCATCGAGCTCTCCGAGTTCAACGAGCCAGTCAACATCGAGCCCCCTTCCGACTGACGTGCGGCGGCAGGCCACACCTCGGCTTGTTCTCGCAGTCGTCGCGTACGGGGTGTTCATCGCCGCCGACGACCTCACCGTCGTGTCGACCATGCTGCGGCAGATAATCGGCGATCTCGGCATACCACTTCCCGAAGGCTTCGACCAGGTGGCCTGGCTGGTCAACTCGTACCTGGTCGCCTACGTGGCGGTCATGCCCTTCATGGGGCGCCTCAGCGACGTTCTGGGACGCAGACGCGTCTTCGTAGCAGCGCTCACCCTCTTCCTCGCCGGCTCGCTGTGGATCCCCTTCACCACCAGCCTGGGCTGGTTCATCGTGGGACGTGTGCTCACTGCCGTCGGCGGCGGAGCGATGGTACCTGTGGCCCTGGCGGTCATCGGCGACGTCTACGAAGAGCGGCGCCGCCCCGGTGCTCTCGGGGTCCTCGGGGCGGTCGACACGATCGGATGGGTATGGGGCCCGCTTTTCGGCGCCATGCTGGTCCGCTACCTCAATTGGCGCTGGCAGTTCTACCTCAACGTGCCTCTGGCCCTCATCGGCATCGCCGCCACCTGGTGGGCCCTGCAAGGGCTCGACCGGCCCGTGGAGCGCAGGCGCATCGATTGGCCCGCCGCCGCGGCACTGTCGGGAGCCCTGGTCGCCCTCAACATCGCCCTGGTCAGCACCGGTGAGATCTCCGGCGTCAGCGAGCTCGCCGAGCTGACCGGCGAGCGGTCCGTGCCCACTCTGCCGTTTTTTATCGTCGCCGGAGTCGCCCTCCTCCTCTTCCTCTTCTTCGAGTCCCGCAGCTCCGACCCGGTCATCGACCTCAGGCTCTTCCACCGGCCCAACTTCGCCTCGTCGATGGCCGTCAACTTCCTCGTCGGAGCCGTGCTCATCATCGCCATGGTCGACGTGCCGCTGTTCGTCAACCTGGTCGTGGAGACCGACTTGGAACACGCCGCCGTGATCAGCGGCTGGGTGCTCTGCGCCCTCACCGCCACCATGGCTTTGGCCTCCTACGCCGGCGGCCGGCTGACCGAACTCACCTGGTACCGCCCCGTCGTGCTCGCCGGCCTCGGCGTCACCACCGTCGGGTTCCTGATCATGGGCCTCACCTGGAACGAAGAAGTCGGGATCACGCACATGGCGTGGAACCTGGCCGTGCTCGGCGTCGGCTTCGGCCTGGTCACCGCGCCGACCAACGCCGCCGCGGTAGATGCCGTACCCGCCGACCGGCGCGGCGTAGCCGGCGGCCTGGTCATCCTGTCCCGTCTGATGGGCCTGGCCGTCGGGCTCTCCGGCCTCACCGCCTGGGCCCTGCACCGTTTCGACGTCGCCAGACACGCCGTCGAGCTTCCCCCCGTCGGCGACCCCGGCTACGAGCAAGCCCTGGACGCGGCCCGGGCCCGGCTCACCGCCGACGCCCTCACCGAGACCTTCCTCTTCTCCGCCGCCCTGGCCGTGGTCGCCATCGCGGTCGCATGCTGGCTGCGCCGGCGGCGTACCGCCGCCGGAGCGCCCCCCGCTGGTCCCGTCGAGGCATCCGATCCGAAGCGCTAGCGCGTCGGCACCCGCCGGCACGACGGCTGATCGAGAGGCGGCGCAAAGTGAACGTGGTTGGCGCTACGTGATTCGCGGGCCGTGACCGCGCCTTGGGCGCCCCCGGCCGCCAAGATCGACGCCATGCGCGCCTCGGCGTCATCCGGCTAGGTCAGTCCCCGTCCCTATCGAGATCCAGAGCCGCCGAGTTCATGCAGTAACGCAGGCCGGTGGGCTGGGGACCATCGTCGAATAGGTGACCCACATGCCCTCCGCAGCGGGCGCACAGCACCTCGGTGCGCACCCGACCCAGCGAGTGGTCGGGACGAGTGACCACTCGTTCGGGGCCTATCACCTCGAAGAACGACGGCCAGCCGGTGCCCGAGTCGTACTTGGTCTCAGAGCGGAACAGCTCGGCCCCGCAACCGGCGCAGCGATAGGTCCCCGGATCCTTGGTGTCCCAGTAGGCGCCGCTGAACGGCGCCTCGGTGGCAGAGCATCTCAGCACCTCGTACTGGCTCGGCTCCAGGCGGGCACGCCACTCCTCTTCGGTGCGGCGCAAGTCGTCGCCCACCGTCTCCTCTCCTGTTGCCGGAACCCTACCCCGGAGTCAACCTCAATCCCGGGTCCAGGTCAACGCTCTCAACATTCGACTTGGCCTCAACCCTCACCTTCAACTCACGGCTGAGGGTTGGTTGCGCCTTCTCGGCCCCGCCATGCAGCAACGGGCCGGATCAGATCCTCCACACCCCGGCGCTGCGGGCCGGCAGATCGACACGCACACAGCCGTTGACCAGCTTGGCTTCCCCTTCACCCCAGAGTGCATCGACTCGCCTGCCGGGGCTTTGTGTCGTATGACCTGCGGGGTCGTTGCCGGCATTCACCGCCACCATCAGGCGATCGCCTTCGTGCTCCCGGGCAAAGGCGTAGAAGCCGCCGTCGGCGTAGAAGTGGCGGTAGTGGCCCAGCCGGAAGGCCGGTTCCCGATGCCGCAGACCCACCAAGCTGCGGAAAGTGTCGAGCAGATCCCAGTCCCACCTGTTCTGGTGCTCCCACGGAAAAGCCCCTCGGCACTCCGGATCGGACCCCCCGGTCATGCCGATCTCGTCCCCGTAGTAGATGCAGGGTGCTCCGGGGGAGGTAAACAGCAGCACCGCCGCCAGCTTCACCGCGGACCGGTGGCCGCCGACCAAGCTCAGCAGGCGGGGCAGGTCGTGAGATCCGAGCAGGTTGAGGTTGGCCCGGGTGGTGGCTTCGGAATACGCCTCGAGCACCCGCCTCACTTCCGCCTCGTACCCGTGGGCATCAAACGGCTGGAAGTTCAGACAGGTGGTGTTGGCCAGTCCGAAGTCGATACGTCCGACGGCAACAAACCGCAGAATGGCCGACATAAGCGGGTAGTTCATCAACCCATCGAAGCGGCCCCCCTCGCCGGTCCAGTCAGGGCCGGTGCCCCAGAACTCGCCCACCAGATAGGCATCGTTGTTCTTCGCCTTGACTCGGCTGCGGAATTCCTCCCAAAACCCTGCAGTCCGGATTTCCCCGGGTACGTCGAGGCGCCAACCGTCCGCCCCGCGTTCGATCCAACGCTCGGCCACGCCCATGATGAACTCGCGCACCTCGGGGTTCTCGGTGTTGAACTCGGGCAGGGCATGTAGACCCCACCAGGCGGCGTAGTCCGGATCGCGGCTCTCGTCGTAGGCGTTCGGCGGGAACTCGTAGACGGTAAACCAGTCCCTCCAAGGCGACGCGGCGCCGTTCTCCAGGATGTCGTTGAACTGGTAGAAGCCGCGGCTGGCGTGATTGAAGACACCGTCGAGAATCACTTTCATGCCCCGCTCGTGTGCCGCGGCGAGGAGCTCGTCGAAGGCCTCGTTCCCGCCGAGCAACGGGTCTACCCGGTAGTAGTCGTGGGTGTGGTAGCGATGGTTGGACGCCGATTGGAAGATCGGGTTCAGGTAGATGGCGTTGACACCGAGGTCGGTGAGCCAGTCCAAATGCTCCACGATGCCGAGGAGGTCGCCGCCTTTGTAGCCGTGCCTGGAGGGCGGCGCCTCCCACGGCTCCAGGTTGCCCAGCTTCGGCACACGCGCCGACCGGGCAAAACGATCGGGGAACATCTGATAGAAGACGGCGTCGGTGACCCAGCGCGGCGGCGAATCCACTTTGAGGCGACGCGAAGAAGCGCTCATGGAGGTCCCTTCCTCCGCCCGGGCGGCGGCCATGGTACCTGGAACCATGCCGGGTCGGCCGGCTGATGCCTCATGCTCCGGATCCGTTGCACCAGGGAGACGCCAGCAGGACCGTCGCCACCTCCTCCGCGGTCCCCAGCCCGGCACTAGGAGGCCGCCACCACCGCCTTGCTCCCAGGCACATCGATAGCGGTGGCCGCCGCCAGCCAAGTGGTGAGAGGCACGGCTGCCACGACCCCGATGCTGCCAATGAGCGTGCGCAGCACCTCGGTAGCCACCACCTCCGAGTTCATCACCGTGCCCAGCGACTGGTTGGAGAGCACAAAAAAGATGAGCAGCGGCATCGAAGCTCCGGCGTAGGCCAGCAGCAGGGTGTTGACCATCGAAGCCACATGGTCTCGACCCACCCTCAGGCCGGCGCGAAAGAGCTCGAGGTGGGACATGCCGGGCCGGGCCCGCTGTAGCTCCCATACCGCGGATGCCTGCGTGACTGTGACATCGTCGACGGCGCCCACGGTGCCCAGCACCACCCCAGCCAGGATCAGCCCCGAGATGTCGATCCGGCCCACCATCGTGATGATGTAGGACTCGTCGCTGGCAAAACCGCTGAGCTGCGCGATCCCCAGCGCGATCCAAGAGAGCACCGTCGTCAACGCCAAGGCGGCCAGCGTGCCCAGCAGCGCCACCGTGGCCATCTTGTTGAAGCCGTGGGCCAGGTAGAGACCGACGTAGGAGACGGCCGAGGCGCCAACGATGGCGACCAGCACGGGAGAGCGACCGTCGATGATCGCCGGCACCACAAACTGCAGAAGGACGACCACAGTGATGCCCAGGCCGATGAGCGCAGCAAAACCCCGCAGACGCCCCAGGACGACGACCACGATGGCGAACAGGAGGGCAACGGCCAACAGGATGGGCCGCCGCTGCCGGTCGTAGTAGCTGTAGCGGAACGCCGGCTCGGCATCCGGCCGGTGGTCGAGCACGACGTGCTCACCCACGGCGAAGGTGGGACTGGTCTCTGCTGCCGGGATAGCGAGAACCACCACCTCCCCTACGTCGGGACCTTGCTCGAGTCGGAAGTCGACAAAGGAGCACGGCATGTTGTCCGCCTCGGTGGTGCCGGTGCACGGCGCAATCTCGACCGTCTCCACCACGGCGCCGTATACCGTTGGATTCACCCCGATGGCGGCCAGATCGGGGCGCTCCTCGCCAGTGGGCCGCAGCAGGGCTATCCCAAGCAAGGTCGCCAGCGCCAAGACCGCAGAGATGATGACGGGAAGGGCACGCACCAGCGCCGCCTGCTCCGGTTCAAGCAGTCGGCTCAGGTCCCTTTGCCTCTCCGGATGCCCCAGAGGATCAGGCCGGAAGAACTCGTCGATGTCGTCGGGCGGAACGGCGCCGTAACCGTAGACCGCCCAGCTCTCACTGCGGCGCCTTTGCCTGGGAACAAACTGAGAACGGTGCTTGGTCGACGGGCGGTTCACCAGCCCGGCTCGCCGCTTCCCACCCCTAGGCCAGCAGCGCTCGATCTGCCGTTTCCGCCGGCATCCCGGCGTCGCCTGCTACGGATCCCCGCGACCCAAAGTCAGCCACGGTCCCGCGGCCTCGGCAGCCAAGTCGGCGAAGCTCACCCCCTCAAGCAAAGCAATGGTGGCCTCACGCACCTCCCCCCAGACCGTGCGCAGCGTGCACCCCACCTCCATGGGGCACGGCTCCGGCTCCTTGCGAGTGGCGCAGCCGATGGGCGCCAGCTGCCCTTTGAACACCCGCACCACCCGTTCCAGCGTGATGTCGGTCGGGTCGTGGTTCAGACGGTAGCCCCCGGCCGGCCCCCTCTCCGATCGAACGAGGCCGGCGCTCCTGAGCTGGCGCATCACCTGCTCCATCACCGACCGAGGCGCCGCCGTCCGCTCCGCGAGATCATTGAGCGTCAAAGCCGCCCCGTCTCCCGCCAGAGTGAGAGCCAGCACCGCCCGTGTGGCGTAGTCAGCTCGACGAGTAACCCACATCAGCGTTCTCCATCGTCATGGGTGCGCACACTACCCGGGTCGCCGACCGCCGTCTCGGTTGACCTGGCCAGCCGTTCCCTCTAGATTATTGACTAAGTTAATAATCTATACTAACTATACTTACAATGTACGGAACGATCTCGGGGGACACACGCACGATGTCGTCGAAAAATACCCGCATTCTCCTGATCCTGCTCACCGCCGCTTCACTGCTCGCTGCGTCGTGCGGTGGCTCAGCCGAGGAGCAGGAAACACAGACCCTTCGGCTCGGCTACTTCCCCAATGTGACCCACGCCACCGCCATAGTCGGTGTGGACGGAGGGTTCATCACCGATGCCCTGGGTCCGGACGTCCGCCTCGAGACCACCTACTTCAACTCGGGCACCGAAGCCATCCAGGCGCTCTTCGCCGGGGCCATAGACGCCTCCTACATCGGTCCCAACCCCGCCATCAACGGCTACGCCCAGTCGGACGGCGAAGCCCTCAGGATCGTCGCCGGCTCCACCTCCGGCGGGGCCTTCCTCGTCGTGCGGCCGGGGATCGAGACACCACAAGACCTCATCGGCACGACACTCGCCACCCCGTCCCTGGGGAACACCCAGGACGTCGCTCTGCGGGCCTGGCTCGCCGACCAAGGGCTCCAAGCCGACACGGCAGGAGGCGGCCAAGTCTCGATCCAGCCCCAGTCCAACGCCGACACCTTGCGTGCCTTCCAGAGCGGAGACATCGACGGTGCCTGGGAGCCCGAACCCTGGGCCACACGCCTCATCCTCGAAGGCGGCGGCATCGTGCTGGTCGACGAGCGAGACCTCTGGCCCAACGGCCAGTTCGTTACCACGCACTTGATCGTGCGCACCGCGTTGCTCGACCAGAACCCGGACCTCGTCCGGCGCCTCCTCGCCGGCCACATCGCCGCCACCCGATACGTCAACGAGCACCCGGATGAGGCCATGGCCATCACCAACGACGGCATTGAGGCCATCACCGGATATCGCCTGCCCGACGAGGTCATAGAGGCCGCGTGGCAGAACCTGACCTTCACCTGGGACCCGATCGCCGCCTCCCTACAGGGCTCCGCCGATGACGCGCAGGCGGCCGGGCTGCTGGATCCCATCGACCTGAGCGGCATCTACTCACTCGACATCCTCAACGGCCTCCTACACGACGCCGGGGAAACGGAGGTGACAGGCCTGTGACCACGACACTCACCAAACCAAGGCAACCCCTCGTCCCTGAGCCTGCTCCGCCTGCAGCCCTGCTGGTGGAGCAGGTCACCAAGGTGTACGGGCACGGCCCCGAGGCGGTGCATGCACTCGATCGCCTGAGCCTGAGCGTGGGCCGCGGCGAGTTCGTGTGCATCGTGGGTGCCTCGGGCTGCGGCAAGAGCACCCTCCTCCACCTGGCGGTGGGTCTGGACACACCCACCGCAGGCCGCATCGCCGCCGAAGGACGTACCGCGCTCCTCTTCCAGGACGCGGCCCTGTTCCCCTGGCTCACCGTTGCCGGCAACATCGACTTGGCCTTGCGCCTGCGCGGGGTGCCTCGCTCTGAGCGCCGGGCCCAGGTCCTCGCCCTGCTCGAGAAGGTACACCTGGACGACTTCGCCACGATGCGGCCCCACGAGCTGTCGGGCGGCATGCGCCAGCGTGTGGCCCTTGCCCGCGCCTTCGCCCAGAACGCCGACCTCCTCCTCATGGATGAGCCTTTCGGCGCTCTCGACGCGATGACCCGCGACCTGCTCCACGCCGAGCTGGAGCACTTGTGGAGCAATCTCAGGTTCACGGTCGCCTTCGTGACCCACAACGTGCGCGAGGCCGTGCGTCTCGCCGACCGGGTGCTCGTGCTCACTTCGCGCCCCGGCCGGCTCGCCGCCGAATTTGAGGTCGACATCCCCCGGCCACGTCGCATCGAGACCCCGGAGGTGTCGGCATTGTCTGCCGAGATAACGGAGAGTCTGCGCAGGGAGGTTCGGAGCCATGGGCACCTCTGAGACCGCAGTCTCGCTCAAGAGGGAAGTCACCGGCCTCGACACCCTCGAGATACCTGTTGGGCCCAAGGTCACACGTGCTCGAAGGATCTGGGCGGCATCCTGGCCGAAGCTGGCGGCCCTGGCCATCTCACTGCTCTTCTGGCAGCTCGTGGTGTGGAGCGGCTGGAAGCCCACCTACGCGCTCCCCGGGCCGCTGAGCGTGTTCGGCGAGCTCGGCTCCCGCCTGGCCGACGGCACGCTCATCACCGCCACCGGCATCACCATGAGGCGTGCTTTCACCGGTTTCGCCATCGCCGTGCTCATCGGCACTGCGGTCGGGGCCCTGGTGGCACGCGTCAAGGTCCTGCGCACCGCCGTCGGATCCCTGATCACCGGACTCCAGACGATGCCTTCGATTGCCTGGTTCCCTCTCGCCATCCTGCTGTTCAAGCTGTCCGAGCAGGCGATCCTGTTTGTGATCGTGCTCGGCGCCGCCCCGGCCATCGCCAACGGCCTCGTCAGCGGCTCTGACCACATCCCGCCCATCTACATCCGAGCCGGCCGCGTGCTCGGCGCCCGAAATCTCTCCCTGTTCCGGCACGTGATCCTGCCGGCCTGCCTTCCATCGTTCGTCGCCGGCCTGAAACAAGGCTGGTCCTTCGCCTGGCGAAGCCTCATGGCCGGTGAGCTGCTCGTCATAATCAGGGGGCGTCGTTCCATCGGCTATCAGTTGCAGGTGGCCCGCGACTTCGCCGACGCCAACGGCATCCTCGCCACGATGATCGTGATCCTGATCATCGGAATCACCATGGACGCCCTCTTCTTCGGCACCCTGGACCGGATCATCAGGCGCCGCTGGGGACTGATCGACCCGAGCGCTTGACCCGAGCAGGCCGGCCAGCCGTCCCACGCCGAGTCCATCTCGGCCTTCGGCCCCGCAGGGTCATCCCGCGTGCCGCCTCCCGCCGCCTCACCGGCTACAGGCCGCCTACGGCCACCATCCCCGAGCGACGCGGGTCGGCCGCGTCGAAGAGCCCTCCACGCGGATCCCACATGGCCGCCCCGACCGCACCAAAATACATGGAGATGTCGGGGAAGCGGCGCACGACGAGGTCGTCGAAACCCCCGATGGGCATGCCGGGCTCACACGCCACCGTCGGCTGGCCTTCGAACACCTCGACGTGGAGCCGCGGGTGGGCCACCGCTTCCCGCAGCGACATCCCGAGGTGGACGAAGTTGAGCAGCACCTGCGCAAGCGAAGTGGTGATCCTGCTGGCGCCCGGCGACCCCACCGCCAGCACCGAGCCGTCGCCGCGTCTGGCGATGGTCGGCGCCATGTTCGAGGGCAGTCGGGCCCCCACTTCCAGGACGCCGCCGGCGTCGGGCAGCAGCTCGAGCTCGCCCAAC
>Ga0315554_1001089_pt1 | contig 16087 bp, 13 predicted proteins | sample SalMarSW160370MG_FD_202114 | JGI IMG/M metagenome (GOLD analysis project Ga0315554, IMG submission 202114) | Salt marsh sediment microbial communities from the Plum Island Ecosystem LTER, Massachusetts, United States - Salt Marsh Sediment SW1603-70 ... | reverse complement strand
TGCTGACAATGACCTTCCACCGGTAGGTCTTGGATACGATTAGAAGCGTCGTACAAGCGAGGACCGGGGCCAAGTAGACCAATCGTAATTCGCGGGCGAGCCTCAGAATTTGGGGCAAATCGAGATCATAGAACAGGAACACCAGAATGCCGATCGCAATCAGCCCGCCCCAGAATTGTTTTTTCTTAAATATGGCCGGCATAAGCTCTTAAAAAAATCCGGCCGCTCAGCCGGAGTTATAAATTATGTCCAAGGTAGACAAAAACAAACACTCTGTCAAACAAAATTGCCGCAACGATATGGGGGAAATCAAGGTGCTAAATTTCGGCCGCGACCGACTTGGGAATCCATCCTTTCAGACGATTTTCGAAATTCACCCAGTAATACCCCGACTCCTCACGCTCGATATTAAACGTTAATCCGGCATGGGCCGTGAATTTGGTGCTGAAATCCTGCCCCGGTCCGCTTCGAACCTCGGCTTGCTGCGCTATGACGACCCCTTTGCGGGTCAGTACGTCGCGATCGAGCTTAACGACCGTGAATATCGCCGCGACCAAAAACAGCCCCAGTATGGTCAGGAAAACCGGAGTCGGAATCCGGAATCGGCGGTAAACGAACCGAACGAGCACGATCAGGGCCGTGATGACGTAGAGAATAGCCGCTATCCACGTTATTTCAGCCAGGCTGAACGAATCGAAGAAAGTGTTGATGTAATCGAGCAATATCGTCTGCTGTGTGACTTCGATCTTATCGATCGTGTACTGGCGGGCAAACTGGAGATTGGCCAGGATATCGTCATCGCGCGGAGCCAGCCGCCGGGCGCGGATATAATTCATAATCGCCTGACCCAGTTGACCTTGGCGGAAATACGCGTTTCCCAAATTGTAATACAGCTCCGCCGATTGATACCCGGCGGCGATAACCTTCTCGTACTCTGTGATGGCCCTATCGTATTCTCCGTCGATATAGTGCTGATTGCCCTGCTGGAAGTTGTAATCCAAACCTCCTGCCAGCGTCAGACAGGGCAGGATAAGGCCGAAGGCAAGTACCGCTATCTGCAACCGGCCATGCATCAGAGTACCTCCCCGAGCCGGGTGATAAGCGCACGCGCCCGGTCATATAAAGCACGCTTGCCGCCGTCGACGTCGGCGCCGCCGGCGAAGCGGCCGAAATCGGCTTCCCGGAGCGTCGCCAGCGTGTCATTCATCAGGTCGTCCGGCACTTCCTGTTTGACCAGCAGAGTTTGAACGCCGTCGGTAGTCAAACCGTGGGCTGAGGTGTTGAATTTATCGGCCACGAATTGATATATCGCGGCCGAGATTTCGGCGTAAAATCCGGTATCGTTGTTTCCGTGCATATGTTTCTCGGCGGCGTTGAGCCTCCGTTTGGCCTCGCCTGACGCCCGTCGCCGACGGGCATAGGCGACGTCGCTTTGCAAACGCCGTTTGCGTTTGACATCGATCATCCCGCCCAAAACGACGGCCAGGGGAAGCGCCAGAAAAGCCAGAAACAGCGGCGAGGTTAGCAGCACTTTGCCGCTGCGGGTCAGGTGATCGTTGTCAACCTTGATGAAGCGGATATCGGTTTCTTTCAGGTTGATTGTCTGGCCGGCAACCATATTGTAGGGAATCTCCGTCTCGGCGACGTTTTCGCCTTTCCTGACCTTCAGTTCGATGGAATCGGTCTTAGCGGTGATATATTTTTCCTTGCCGGGATCGAAATAGTTGAGCTTGACCGGTTCAATCACGTGCGTTCCCGGAATACGCGGGATCAGGAGATATTCAAACGTTTTGGAACCGCCCAACTCCACATCGAGGTTGCTGACCTGAAAATCGGTCGAGGCCTTCTCCACGCGAAAACCGTCCATGTCCGGCAGGGTCGGCTCGGGGATCGACTTGACGTTTCCCCGGCCGGAGATTTTGACCGTCAGTGTGATAGCTTCGTTGACCTGGACATCCGGTTTATCCACCGAGGCCGATATTTTATAACTGCCGACACCGCCGGAAAAATCGGCCGTCTTGCCTTCCTTCGGCAACGCCGCAACGTTTGTCGTCAGCGACTGCGACTGAACGCTGACGCGTTTCCCCTGCTGGAAAACATCGTCAAATATCGAAAATGGGTCGCGTGTCCGGGTCCGGCTCCGGTCAGGAACCGTCACCGTTACCTTGGCCGGGCTGATACTCAGCTTGCCCGGCTTGGTCGGGAATAGCGCCGTCCGGATTTCATTGACGAAATACCGGCGGCCGTTGATGATCTGATAATACGTCTTTTGCGGCGGGATATCCTGCGTCCAGAAGCCCGGGGTCTGCGGCGCTTCGTAATCGGGCGTCGACAGCGTGTTGATGGCCCGGAAGAGTTTGATCCGCAAGGTCACCTGTTCGTCGACATACGCCGATTTTTTGTCCACCTCGGCGGTCAGAAAGACGTCGCGCGCCCCGCCATTATCATCTTTGGACTGCTGTGCGCTCGGTTCATCGGGAGCGGCGCCGGTGCCCGCTTTGGTGACCGTGATCGACAATTCGTTCGACTCGTACCGCTTGCCGTTGTAGACGACGTGAGCGGCGCGGATGGGGAAGGAGCCGTCGCGTTTGGGATAGAGGATATAATTGTAGATCATCGACGTACTCATCTTGCCGTTGATGACCTGGATGTTGGTGGAATTACCGGACGAGAAAATCTCGAACATCGGCAGCGGCGGGAGTTCCGGTTCCGGCATCTGCTGGGCGCCGATGCCTTCGACGGTGAGTGTCAGCATCGCCGATTCATCGGCCCGGATAGTGCCGCGATCCAGCGACAACTGCAGTGAAACACTGTCCTGAGCCGCGCCGATCGCCGCCAACAGCAGTAGCGATATGGCCAATAAACCGCCCGTCTTCATCAATCCCGTCATCACCAGTCTTTCCCGTGATAGGTGCCCTCGACTTTGAACCGCTTGGCGTTTTTCAGATTATCTTCTTCCTTCTCCTGAAGCGCCCGAAGTATCCTCAGCGCGTCTTCCTTCGACATTTCGTTCTCGTCCTGTTTCTCACCGGACTGCATCTGCTGCTGTTGCTGCCGATCTTGCTGGCCCTCTTTGCTCTTTTCGTCACCCTGTTGTTGCTGCTGTTCCTGTTTCTTATCTTGTTGCTGCTGCTGTTGATCCTGTTTCTGCTGCTGATCTTTTGGCTGATTCTGATCCCGGTTTTGCTGTTGCTGCTGTTGTTGTTGTTGCTGTTGTTGATCTTCTGGCTGGCGCTTCATCTGTTCCCGGAGGCGGTTGCGGGCCAGTTCAAGGTTGTACTTGGCATCCATATCGGTCGGGTTCAATTCCAGCGCCTTCTGATACCATTCGATCGCCTGCCGATAATCTTCCTTCTTGAAATAGCTGTTACCGCCGTTGAAATAGGCCTGCGCCTGAAGGTGGACGTCGTCGGTATTCAACGCTTTCTGGAATTTATCGATCGCCTCGTCGTACTTGCCGGTCTCCACCAGAGCGTTTCCCTGGTTGTAATAAATCTCCGGTGTTTCCGGCCGCTCCATTTCGGCCTGATGATACAGGTCAAGCGCATTGGGAAAATCGCCCTTCTGAAACGCCTGGTTGCCGGCCTCATTGAGCGATACGTAGCTTTTTGCCGCCGCCGGGACGGCGCCCACGAACGCCAGCGCGATTATCAGTATATACCTCATGCCGGGCCTCGATTATTTTTCCGGATGCGCACCCTCTCCGGGATGAACGCCTCGCCGATGAAAAACAACATCGCCAGCGCCAACGGCCACTGGAAACGATCATCATACTGCATCAAAAGCTTGCCCTCAAGCTCCTTTTTCTCCATCTTGGAAATATCGTCGTAGATTTTATCCAGCTCCAGTTCCGACGGGCTGGCCCGATAATATTTGCCGCCGGTCGTCAGCGCGATTTTCTGCAGGGTCGATTCATCCATCTTGGAAACGATCACCTCGCCGCTGTCGTCCTTTTTGAAACCGACCCGTTCGCCGCGCTGATTGTATATCGGGATTGGTTCACCTTCGACGTTGCCGATGCCGACCGTGTATATCTTCACGCCTTCCTTGCGAGCCTCCTCGGCGGCCCCCAGCGGATCGGTTTCGTGGTCCTCGCCGTCGGTAAGTAATAACAAAACCTTGTGCTTTCGTTCCTGCCGGTTGAATCCCGTCATCGCCTTCCGGATGGCGGTTCCGACCGCCGTGCCCGGCGTCGGCACCAAGTCGGGATCGATAACATCGAGAAACATTTTGGCCGCGCCATAGTCGAGCGTCAGGGGGCATTGGATGAAGGCCTCGCCGGCGAATGCCACCAGGCCGACCCGGTCACCTTTCAGGCGCTCGGGATCGATCAACGACCGGATTTCCTGTTTGGCCTTGGTCAAACGGGAAATCGGCCCCGGGCTGACATCGAGCGCCAGCATCGACTTGGATACGTCGACGGCGATCATGATGTCGATTCCCTGGCGTTTCATCATCTCCATATGCGTACCCAGCTGCGGTTTGGCCGCCGCCAGCGACAGAAAGAAGACGACCACCAAAAGCATGACCGCCTTACCGGCCTGGCGCGAGAACGATATCCCCGACGCCGCCCGCATGATCAGCGGGATATCCCCGAACCGGGCCAGCGCTTTCTTTTTACGCGAGATCGCCCACCAGTAGAAAATACCCAGGATAGGGATCAATAGCAGTCCCAGCAGATATAACGGTTGAAAAAATCGCACGCCTCGTTCTCCTACGGTATCTTCCGCAAATACGTCTGACCCAGGACCACTTCGGCCAGCATCAATCCGAACCCGAGTATCAGGAAATCAAAAAACAATTCCTTATATTGTATGTACTCGTGAACCTGGATTTTTGTTTTTTCCATCTGATCGATTTCACTGTAAATCTGATCCAGTTCATTTTCCGACCGCGCCCGAAAATACTTGCCGCCGGTGATATCGGCGATCTTCTTGAGCGAAGCTTCGTCGATCTCGGTCGGAACATACACATACCGTTTGCCGAACAGCGGATCATCCACCGGGTACATGGCGTTGCCCGGTTTGCCGGCCCCGATCGTGTAGATTTTTACACCCATTGTCTTGGCAATGTTGGCGGCGGTGATCGGATCGATTTCCCAGACGTTGTTTTCGCCGTCGGTCAGGAGGATGATCACCTTCGATTTTCCGTTGGAATTGCGCAGCCGGTTGACGGCATTGGCCAGCGCCGCCCCGATGGCTGTCATGTCGCCGTCGACGATTCCGAAATCGACCTGATCCAAAAAGCTTTTCAAGACGCCGTAATCCAGCGTCAGCGGGCACTGTGTAAACGACGACTTGGCAAAAACGGTCAGGCCGATCCGGTCGTTGGTTCGCCGGTCGATAAATTTGCCGATTTCTTCCTTGGCCACAAACAGGCGATTATTCGGTTTGAAATCCTCGGCCTTCATCGAACTCGACACGTCGAGCACAAGCATGATATCTATGCCTTCGGTTTCGATGTCGCGCTGTTCCTCGCCTGACTGCGGCCGCGCCAGCGCCACGAATAAAACAGCTACCGCCAAGACACGCAGGGCAAAAAGCAACGGGCGCAGCCGCTGGCGCAGCGTCTTTTTCCCTTTGCGCACCAGGGACAAATCGGAATACCGCACCGTCGCCGACTGGCGGGGTTTGCGGCGAAAAAAATGCCAGATCAACAGCAGAATGATCGCGCCTCCCGCCAAAAGAATCACCCAGCCGGGGATATGGATAAAGAACAAATCCCAACCTTCGAATTTCAGGATGTTCATTCTTCATTCTCCTCGGTGGCTGTTTCTTCATCCGGCGGCGGAGTCATCATTTCCCGCAATTCCGGCGGTGCATAGCGCAGTTCGGAATATTCTTCGTCCGTATCCGACACCCTTTTTACGGCGGCGACCGGCTCCGGTTCGATTGCCATCGGCGGCGAAACGATAATATCCTTGGTGGCGGTGACCAGATCGCACGCGGTCGTCCAGTCCGCGTCCGGACGATCTTCCGGCGGGACATACTTGGCGAACTTGACCAGATCGCCGTGTTCGAAAAAGGCCATGAAATCGCGATGAATATCCTTGTCCAGATCGACCCCGACCAGGGCGTCGCCGATTTCGACCGTCGTCATGTCGATGGCATTGACCTCAAATTTCTTGTCGATATACCGTTTCATGATATCGGACAGTTCAAAGTAGTATTCTTTCAACTCGCCTTTGGCCGGAAGGTTGCGATCCTTGAGTACGGCGAGATCGGCATAGGCGATTTCCCATGACGGGCGCGGATCGACATATGCCGTCTCTTCCTTTGTCCGGCGCCGCCGCCACAGATAGAAGACCACGCCGCCGATTCCCAGTACAGCGGCGGCGATGATGATCAACCATATCGTCTTCCGCTTGGTCGCCAGCGACGCCTGTGCTTTGAGCGGTTTCGGGGCTAATGTATCGGCGTTGACGCCCTCGGCGAGCACCGACATGATTTTGATCTTGATCGGATCGGCGCTGATATATCGGGTACTCGAATCGGGCATCATGTACTCGATCGGCAGCGGCGGGATGACATAATCGCCGGTCGTGAACGTCCTCAGTTTGAAGGCGAGAATCTGTTGGCGGCGACCATCGTCGGTCTTTTTTTCCTCACCGATTTCATAATCCTTGACGTCGAATCCGCCCAAGTTGGCTCCCGCCGCGGGCGGCGTCAGTTGAAGCGTCGAATCATACGTGATGGTGATCGTATAATCGATCAAATCCCCGACATACGCTGTCTGCTTATCGACCGACGCGGTCACATTGATCTGTTCGGCGGCGAAGGCCGCAACAACCATCAGTCCGACCATCAGAACAATGATTACCGGGCCCGCTCTCATGACTTCCTCCGATACACCTTCATGCGGTCAAATGTTCCCGTGAGATCATAATTGGCGTTGGTGGAGGCCTGCAATTCCTCGGGCGGATCGTTGACAACGATGTAATAGGCCGCCTGTCCGGTATCGATGATGTCCTTCAATTGGTCATTGAGGATCAGATGATAATGCTTCATCTCTGCCGGTTTCAGGGGCAGCGGGTATTGGAATCCCAGAAATTCGACTCCTTCCACCGGCTGTTTATTGCAAAGGACCGAGAATAACGGCAATTCGGCGATGATGGGATCATGGTTTCCGGGATCAAGACTGGCGCAAACTTTCCGCAGATTTCCAAGTGTCAAATATCGGTAATTGTCGCGCGTCGCCCCGACAAACACGGCGAAATACGGAATCGATCCCATGATATAGATCGCCAACAGTGCCGTCGCCGTTTTCCGGCCGAACAGCCATGATTTTTTCGAATCGGTTTCCGATAGGAGGTCGCCCAGACCGGGCGCTGCGGCCAGGAGTGCGAAAGGCAGCGCCTGAACGAAATACTGTTGCATAATCGGATTCGGAAGGAGATAGACGATTATAAGAACGACGGCCACGACCGCGGACAGCCCGCCGGGAGACAATAGCACCTCCCGCGCCCGCAAAGCCCCTCGCCGACGCCACACCAAGAACGATACAAAGGCGATCGCCAACACGATGATGATCTGCGGATTGATGAGGAGTTTCCCGGCGGTGTATAAGCGATCGAAAAACGAGCCAGGGAATGCGGTGTTAGGATTGCGCATCAAATGGAATCCCAAATTATCGAAATAAAAACGCTCCGGATCGGCAAAGAAATACCATAAGGCTGGAACCGAGCCGGCGACAAAAGCGACGGCATAGGAAATCGCGGGGCGCACGCGAAATCCCCTGTCCGAAACCGCCACGGCGGCCAGGAACACCAATGCCAATGGCGCCAGCACCAGGCGCACGTTAACGGCCACCGCCAATGCCAATCCGCAAATAATCGGATAGACCTGATTTCCCGAATTGCGAAATTTGATGACAAGATACATGGCCGCAATCATGAGAAAATCCGTGACGGCGTAGGTTTTGGCAACTGAATGCCACGTGAGAACCAATCCGGAAAAGACGTAGAGAACCAGCAGAATGGCAACGGCGCGACGGTTGTCGGTCAGTCGCAACAGTATCAGATACAGAAGAACGGTCGTAAAAATGCCGGCGATGACCGAAATCATGCGCGACAAATACAGCGTCATGAAACCATGATTGGCCAACGCCGAATAGATATAAGGCAGATAAGGCATCTGCGGATAGAAGAAATCGGCGTATAAGAGCCTGCCGTTGGCCACCTCGCGCGCCGCCGAGAGATAGAATCCTTCGTCGCCGTCGGCATATCGAAAATACGCGAAAAAGACCAGCATGCCGACCTGAATGGCAATGAGCAGTATCGGAATCGTGTGTTTACCCCGGATCCGTTTCATATCACTTTACGTTTTCTTCGAATACTTGCACCGGCTCCGCTTTCATCAACGTGCCGATATAGTCGTTGATCGCTTTCTGTCCGATATACTGGATATAATCCTGGAACACCTGATCGCGCACCTCGTCGAATTCTTTGTCGCCGTATTCGCTTTTGTGGGCTTTGTAATAAAGCCTCACATCGGCTGAATCGGGCTTGACCGTGGGAGCGATTTTTTGCCGGGTATAGTACTGAACGAGGTAGTCCTCCTCAATATCCTTCAGCGCCTGCTGCGCTTCGGCGTTCTTATCCAGACCCTCGCGCAAAGCGGCATGATAAATCAACTCCCGTCCGATCATCTGATCGAGGAACTTCCGCTTTTCCTTGGGATCGGACAGCTTGTCCTGCATCGCCTGCGGCAAATGATCGATCGCTTGCTCAAAATCGGCCAGCGTAATATTGCTGCTGCCGACCTTCGCCACCAGCTTGCCCGGTGTCTTGGTGGTATCGGGATTGAGATTGGCCTGCACATCCAATTCCCGCTGCGCTTCCTGCCGCCGGCCCAGCCGTTCCAGGCAGGTGATCAGTTTCTTTCCCGCTTCGGCGCTGTAGGGCGCATTCTCATCGAGCGCCCGCGCCCGCACGTAATGCGCCGCGGCCTGTTCATAGTTGCCGACGTCATTGAAATACAGGTCGCCGATAAGATAATGAATCGCGCCGCGTTCGCCGTTGGTGAGAAGCCCGATATCGAGGACTTTCTGATATTCTTCGATAGCCGCCTGCGGCAGGTTATTGTCGGCCAGCTCCCCGGCCAGCATCTTGGCGGTATCGACAAGATCGCCGGTATGCTTCTTGGGTAGTGACACATATACCAGCAGGACCACCGCCAACGAGGCCGCTGCCAAGGCCAATCCCGTTAAGGAGAGGACGACATTGAGTTTTAAGCGCGTCGTCATCAGCGTCGTTTCTCCCTCATTTTGAAAAATTGTATCAACGGCACGGTGTAGGGCTGATCGGTGCGGATCTGGATGAAATCCAAATCCATGAGCTGAAACGTCCGCTTCAGCGACTCGGTCGATTCCCGCACCTGTGTCGAAAACTCCGACCGAAATTCGCTCGACGACGTGTCCAGCACCATCACTTCGCCGGTTTCGGCGTCCTCGAGTTCGATCAATCCGTAACTGCCGAATTCCAACTCGCGCGGATCGGATATTTTGACGGCGATCAAATCGTGTTTTCTATTGGCAATGCGAAGCGGCGTGAAGTAATCTTCCGACAGAAAATCCGAGATGAGAAACGCCACCGAACGTCTTTTGGTCACCTTGCTGAAAAATTCCAGCGCCCCGGCGATATCGGTCGCCGTCCGCTCCGGCCGAAAATACAACACCTCGCGCACCAGCCGAAGCACGTGCGGCTTGCCCTTCTGGGGCGGGATGTATTTCTCGATTTTGTCGGTAAAGATGATCAGTCCGACCTTGTCGTTGTTTTTGATCGCCGAGAACGCCATCACGGCGCATAACTCCGCCGCCAGTTCCTCTTTGTATTTCTCGAACGTGCCGAATTTGCCCGAGGACGACGCATCCACGAGAAGCATCACCGTCAGTTCCCGCTCTTCCTTGAATTTCTTGACATGCGGTATCCCCGTCCGGGCCGTGACGTTCCAGTCGATCAGGCGCACGTCGTCGCCGAGGATATACTCGCGCACTTCCTCGAATTCCATCCCCTGCCCCTTGAAGGTGGAATGGTATTCGCCGGAAAACATGTCGTTGACCAGCTTGCGAGTGCGAATCTCGATCCGGCGGATTTTCTTCAGCAGTTCCTTCGGAAGCATCGCTCTTACGGTACCTCGATGGTGTCGAATATTTTCCGTACGATATCGTCCGAGGTGGTTTCCTCGGCTTCGGCTTCGTAAGTGATCAGGATACGATGCCGCAGGACGTCCGGGCCGACCGCCTTGACGTCTTCGGGCGTGATGTAGCCGCGTCCCTTGAGGAAGGCGTGGGCTTTGGCCGCCAGGTTCAGATAGATCGTCGCGCGCGGCGATCCGCCGTACGAGATCAAATCCGCCAACTCGGGCAGGCCGTATTTGGCCGGCTCGCGAGTGGCAAAAACGATATTGAGGATATAGTCCTTGACCTTTTCATCGACGTAAATCCCGGTGACGACCTTGCGGGCTTCGATAATGTCCCGTGGATTGACCAGCGCCGAAACCGTGATCGGTTTGCCGACCGTCATGCGGTCCATGATGAGCCGTTCTTCCTCGGAGGTCGGGTAGGTGATTTTCAACTTGAGCATGAAGCGGTCGACCTGGGCTTCCGGCAAGGGATACGTTCCTTCCTGCTCAATCGGGTTTTGCGTGGCCAGCACGAGAAACGGCTCATCCAGCAGAAAAGTGCCGTCGCCTATGGTCACCTGTCTTTCCTGCATCGCCTCCAGCAGCGCCGACTGCACCTTGGCGGGTGCGCGGTTGATTTCATCGGCGAGGATGATATTGGCAAACACCGGCCCTTTTTTCACCGAAAATTCGGCCTTCTGCGGGTTATAAATCATGGTGCCGATGAGGTCGGCCGGCAGCAGATCGGGAGTGAACTGAATCCGTTTATACTGCGCCTGAATCGACGATGCCAGGGTTTTCACGGCCAGCGTCTTGGCCAGACCCGGGACGCCCTCCAAAAGGATGTGACCGTCGGCCAGAAGGCCGATCATCAGCCGCTCGACCATGTATCGTTGACCGACGATGACGGTACCGATCTCCCCGGTCAGCTGTTCGATGAATCGCGACTTTTGCGATACCTCTTCCTGAATTTGCTTGATGTCGAGGTCCATTGGTCCTCCGTCTAACGTCTATGTGGCTTTTTGTTTGTTTTCGAAAAATTTATGTATTTCGTCGTAGCTGTTCTCGACGTCTCCGGGCGACGGCGATTCCGGCTGATATTTAATTTTTTGCGCCTGCCGCAGCCATTGCGTAATATGCCGCCGCTCCGTTTCGTCCTCGATTCCCTGCACGGTTGCGACGATTTCCTCCCCGGTCTTGCCGGAGACATCGAGCGACCGTTCCTTTTCGAGGAAATTCAGCAGGAGCCGATAGACCCGCGAATAAAATAACTTACGATCCGCCACGGCTTCCTTCTTGATCGCCTCCAGCGCCTCGCAATAATGGCCGTCAACAACTACATTCAGCGATTCCCGCTGCTTTCGGCGTACGCGGACAAATATTGCCGCACCGGCGCCGAAAATCATCACCAGCGCGATCGCCAGAATGATGATACCCAGGCCGCCGCTGCCTTGGGGTTCGACCGGAACCGGTTTGGCGATTTCAATTGTAAGACGGCCGGTCTTGAGCTCATGCGATTCATTGCTGACCCGGTTCTTGGCGGTGATATCAAGCGGTTCGATTACGCCCGTCCCGTAGTCGGTCGGCTGGAGGATATATCGATACGTCCGCGTCGTCGTCGTTCCGGATTCCACAGTGGAATCGCCCGCACTCGAAACCGACGTCGAGGAACCGAGGATCTGCAGTTTTTCCAAAGACGGCATGGGGAAATCGTCTATTTGATACAGGAACGGTTCCCCCGCCCAGGTCAGGCTCACCGTCAGCGTGTCCTTCCCCTCGTATGGGATGGCCGCCTTCGATATTTCAGTGGAAATGCTGATACCGTCATCGGCGTAACAGACCGCCGGCAACGCCAGACCCGTTAGCAATAGTATCAATAATGAGATTCGCCGAAGTTGCATAATGGTCGTTGTCGTATCCTTCTTTAGCATTAAGGACATAGCCTCTTCACCTCTCGCCGAATTGGTTTATACCGCCGTGATATTGCGGCGGTTGCATTATTTTTGCAAAAAGCCCGCCACTTTATCCCTTGCGGCCCCGTCATTTCCGGCGGCCGCCCCCGCGACTCGGTCAATAATTCTTCCCGATCACCAACGCCGCCATCCCAATGAGCATCTGGGTCTTGATCAGCGACGTGGCCGTGCCGCATCTTCTCATCGAAGGCCGCAACCCCAGCCAGATCATCTGTGCCAAAAGCGGCAGGCAAACCGCCGCGATAACGATTACCAGGTATAGCTGATTGAACCATCCCTGAAGATATACCGTTAGGCAGTACAGGCAGAGCATCACAAACGCCAAATCTACTATCAGCATCGGGAAAACCGTGCCCATGCGCACCGGCCCGGTTCTGCTCCCGGCGGAACGATCACCGGCGCGGTCATGAATGTCCTTCAGTATCTCTCGCCCGAAATGCATCAGGACGGCGAATATCGCCGGGACCAACGGCCCTGGCAACGCGAAGGCGGCGTCGGACCTACCTGCTGCGCCGCCGAGAATAAAAGTCATTGCACCCAACAGCGAAACCACGGCATTACCCCAGAATACGGTATCCTTCAATTTGATATCATATACGATGACCAGTGGAATGGCGACAATGACTATTATTCTTTCCACGGAGTTCATCCGTAGAAGAGAAATCATGATTACGATGAGAAACACGAAGGCCAGCGTTCGGGCGCGGTCCAGCGAAACGGTTCCCGTCGGCAACGCCCGCCGGGGATGGATGATACGGTCAATTTTGAGATCGTGAATATCGTTGACGATATTGCCGAATCCACACACGAAAAACGCCGCCGCCATCGCGAACGGATTGAGGCGCAGGGTGTCGGATACCGGGGACAGAAACCATCCCACCGCCACGGCCGCCGACGCCATCAGGCAATTGGGAACCCGGATAAGGGTAAAATAGGCCCATATTCGCCGCATGCCCTACATTATTCCCGATTCATGAAAATATCAAGGCTAAAACAATGTCACCAATCCCACATGTATCTTCCCCTCGTCGATGCGGTCGTGATATCCCCAGCCCAACTCCATTGTCATCTGCACCGTGGGATTGCCGACAAAAAGCCCGAAGCCCGATCCCACCCGCGTGATCTCCTCCGAACCGACAAGATTCGGCGCCACCAGCCGTTTGGAATACACATATCCGATGTCGGAAAACAAATAAAAAGCGAATTGTCGCGAGGGTCGCAAGCGGAGTTCCGATTGCCCCAGCGCGATCCGACGACCGGCGAATTGATCCTGACGGTAACCGCGCAGCGATCCGAATCCTCCCAGCTTAAACTGCTCCGAATGATCGATTAAATCGCGAGACGTGATCCGTATATGCGCGGCGAGATTCAGCCGGAAGACGACGGTCTTCCCCAGCGGGAAATAATTGTCGGCGCCGATTTCGAAAACGCTTTCATTATCCGTCGCCGTCGTTCCCGATGAATCCGGCTGGCTGGAACGGCGGAGGTAGGATACGGCAAACCCGATCCGATATCCGCCGGACGGATTCGGCCGATATTGTAGACGATTCATATCATACGAAATGCCTCCGCCCAATGTCCGCGACGGCGGTTCGCTGCCCCGCTGCGGTTCCGTTTTCGTCCATGACGCATGGCCGCCCAGCCGCATCTGGCCGCGTGTTACCAGGCTCACATCGCCCGAAACTGCGAAACTATGATACGACGAATCATAATCGACCTGCTCCAGGTGCATCGAGAATTCCAGATGATCGGGGATGAACACCGGTTGAACGAATCGAAAATACGTCCGTGACGAAAACCGATCCTTGCGGTCGTAAAGCGCCGCCAATTGTCGTCCCGATCCGAATAGATTTCGCGATTCGAAATCGACCCGCCCCACAAATTCGCCGGGCAGCGTCCCCTGCCGGGGAAGATATCCTCCCCCCAGTTCCAGACGATTGCTCTTCAATTCCGTCAAGTAAAACAGCAGTTCGACGCCATCGTAGGCGGCATTCGGCGTCAATTGCGGCGTCGAATCGTTCTGCAGGTATTCGCTCGCCTCGATCCGTCGAACGGCACCCTCAATCTGAGCGCCGATCAATGGATCACCCGGGCGGAGTCCAGACAACCGCGCCACATATTCCGGTTTCGACCGGGTCAGTCCCTTGAATCGCAGCCGCTCAATTATGACCAATGGCCCGGTAATCAACCGTAAATGCAGGTCCGCCGTTTCCCGATCAAGCTTTACCTGATCGGTGTTCAGCGACGCAAAATAATATCCATCGTCGTGATAATCGGAAATGATATCGGCCTTCAGGCGGCCGATCTCGTCCATTGTCGCCCATATGCCGCGATAGGCAGTGAGCGTATATTCATTCACCTTGCCTTCCGCATCGACGACAGTCAGAAAGACCAAGCCCGCTTGATACCGGGTGCCCGGATCAATCATAAGCGAATCTCCCCGATGCGTCAGGGCATAATCGAAATATCCATTTTGAGAGAGTAATACCGGAATGGAATCTTCGCCGCCCCGCAATCCTCGTTCAAGGCGGGATATCAACTGCTTGTCATCGGGCCGCCTGGTGAATCCGATCTTCGGTCCCGGCGATTTCTGTCCGTACGCCGTCGGCATTGAGATCAGGCACATGATCACGATGACTATATATGATCTAAAATTTCGCAACCAGCTCTCCTCTGCCGATGAACTCCGCCGGGCGATCCTGGTGGATGCGGTCGCTGATATTGACCGTCAATCGCCATGTCCCCCCGATATCGAAATTGATAATACTGCTGATCGACGCCGACTTGCCGAACCGCCGCCCATCGGTAACAAGATATTCCGGCGGGCGGAATTTCACCTTTTGCGTCAACGATCGCACTTCCACATTGAGCCGCGCCTCACCCTGATTCGGCCGCCGCCAGATGAATTCATTGCCGACGATGACGCCGTCCCCCTCGCCGCCGAACAGCCGTTCGGATATCGTGATATATTGGATTCGCGGACTGATCTGAAAACCGGTCGGCGTGACGGATAATCCGGCGGTATAGATATTCGTGATCAGCCGCATCGGCACGATCCCCACGCCCGATTCCTGTTCGCGGCCGTGCGACCAGTCCAAGCTCGAGCGCACTAGATGCGAAACCTGATTCTTCAGCTGTATTTCGTATTCCTTGCCCGCTCGCGATAGAAAGCCTCCCGCTTCCTGCTCCTCAAGCCTGCTGCCGTACGAAAAATTCAGGATGTAGAAATCATATCGGGGAAACAGCAGCAGATAATATGACTGCCGCCACCGGCGGGTGATGTAGCCCAGTCCCGATCGGCTCGTCCATGGCAGGACCCACGAAATCGTCCGGCCGCTTTTGTCCGGCAGTTCCTCGTACACATCCGTTCGCAGACGCACCGCCACCTGCGACATGACGGGTTTCAACCGTCCTATCACTCCCAGCCGCCCGGGATAAAAAATGATATTATGGCTCTTCTCGCCGATCGACACGACTTGCGCCTCTCCCAATTCCTCCCGGATGCGGATATAATTCCCCTCGGGATCCAAAAGATATTGCCCGTCTTCCAGCCGATAGTCCCCCTCGCCGTCGTTTACTTGGATGTACCGATAGCCGGTTGAACGGGCGCTGGTGCGATTTTGTCGATAATCGGCCTGCATCGTCATCCAAGCCGACGACGGCGCATAGCGGAATGACGTCTGGTACAACCGCTCGGTGCGGTCGCCGCGATCCGAATCGAGCGCCTTTTGGTCGAACCATGTTCCGGCCAGAGTAAACGTCAATCGTCCGATCTGCTCTTCCGATGTAAGCTCGATTTTATCCTGCTGGGGGCCCTTATATCCCAGACGGCCTCCGCCGTATTCGATCCGCCGCGAAACGTTCAGGACGCTGCTGCGATAGAAGACAGCGGTGTGGTATAAAAGATACTTCTCAAAATCGGGATTGACGGCAAAACGATTCACGGATAATTCCCGCTCGAAGCCGATATCCCATCGCGATCCCCTGATCGCC
>Ga0315554_1001087_pt1 | contig 16099 bp, 8 predicted proteins | sample SalMarSW160370MG_FD_202114 | JGI IMG/M metagenome (GOLD analysis project Ga0315554, IMG submission 202114) | Salt marsh sediment microbial communities from the Plum Island Ecosystem LTER, Massachusetts, United States - Salt Marsh Sediment SW1603-70 ... | reverse complement strand
GCCGTTAGCAGCATCTTTCATCAGCTATTTGTATGGTGCGATGATATTTTGTTTTATTATTATATATGGAGATAGATTATGAACGTTCTAAAGAATATTGCATTGGTAATATTCTTTTTTTCATCAATAATTGTTAAGGCTCAGGATGATGCCTTGGTTACTTATTATAAACTTAACGGTAATCTGAAAGATGAGAAGGGACTATCAAACGGTTTTTTTGCTGCGGGAAATATTGCAGATTCAGTCAAGAAGTTTATTGAAGGATACGATGGGACACCGGATGGTGCATTATTTTTTGGAGGAAAATCCGATCAGTGGTGCCGTGTTGATTTGGGAAATTATTCACCTGTTCAGCTCGGAACGGAAGGTGAAATGACAGTTACATTCTGGGCTTACTGGGACGGTTCGACCGGAAGCTGGCAGGATATTATTAACAAACGCGATACATGGTCTTCAGATGGAATGGTGTGGGGGATTAACCAACATGCTGCGACCGGAAGTAAGTTATCAGTCCGTCAACCAAACAGCAATGCGGATAGTAAAGTAAGTATACCGGAAGGAGAATGGACATTTGTTGCAATAGCCACTGATAGTAAAAATGCTTATTTCTTTATCAATGGTAAATTAATGGATACCAGACTATACACCTACGGCACAAAATATAACTCGGAAATTCATATGGGCACATCACCTAACGGGGCTGTTGATGCTTATAACGGCGCCCTTGATGATGTTGGTTTCTATTCGAGGGTTTTAACCGAGGCAGAAGTTAGAAATGTAATGTCTTCTGGAAAGCCGGTACCTCTTTTTAGTTATTTGCCAGACACTGTTTCGACCGAGGACACAATTCACTTCGATGCCTCCGGCTCCTTTGATTCTGATGGAAACATCGTAAGTTACTTCTGGAACTTTGGGGATGGTGCATCCGATTCAGGTGTGACAATCAGTCATATATACAAATCGCCTGGTGATTATACTGTTGTACTTACTGTTGTGGACAATGTAGGTAATTCTATGCAGAAGAAACAGAAGATAACTGTATATCCGGGGAAACCAATTGCTGATTTTAAAATCAGCCCGCTGTATCCGATAGCAGGTCAATATATAAACTTTGATGCCTCAGGTTCATGGGATGCTAATGGAAAAATAGAGAAGTATCAATGGGATTTCGGTGATGGAAAAACAGGTATCGGTATAAATGTTACTCATATGTTTGATACTGCCGGTATATATTCCGTTGCTCTTATGGTTACCGATAATGATACAAAAACAAATGATACTACTAAAACCGTCACTGTTTATACAGGTAAGGAAAAACCAAGGGTTATTGCTACTACCGATCGTGATGATCAGAATTCCATGATTCGTTTCCTGCTTTATACGGACGAATGGGATGTTGAGGGAATAATATATTCAAGTTCCAAATTTCATTGGTTAGATCATGGCTGGTCGGGTACTAACTGGATCCAGGAAGATATAAATCTTTATTCACAGGTCTATGACAATCTGGTTAAGAATGATTCTGCTTACCCCACACCAGATTATCTTATGAGTAAAGTCTTCGTCGGGAATATTGACAGCGTAGGCGAAATGAATAAGGAAACCCCGGGTTCAAATCATATAGTAGATGTACTCCTTGATTCAACTAAACCAGGCCCTATCTGGCTGACAGTATGGGGCGGTACAAATACTATTGCCCGCGCACTGAAGACAATCCAGGATAAATATCCGGATAAAATGAATGAGGTTTCTAAAAAAGCAATAATATATATCATTTTAGATCAGGACAACACTTATTACGATTATATCAAACCTAATTGGCCGAATATTCAGGTTTTGTATAGTCATACACAGTATAGAGCAATAGGATATCAATGGTCTACCTTAGATCCTCAGCCTTATCATTCCTATTTTGAAGATGCCTGGGTGGAGGATAACATCACGATGAATCATGGCCCTTTGTGTTCTCATCGTTACAGTATAACTACTTTCATGGGAGAAGGCGATTCACCTTCTTTTATTCATCTCATCCCGGTTGGTTTGCGACAGATGGAAGATCCCACATACGGTGGTTGGGGCGGACGTTTTTATTTAAAAGACCAAACATCACAATGGTGGGGAGCTAGCGATGATGGTGATTTATACAAGCCCATATATCGCTGGGCTAAAGGAATGCAGAATGATTTTGCCACCAGGGCAAACTGGTGTATTAATGATTATAGTCATTCTAATCATAGACCTAAGGTGAATATTGTTGGAGACCTAAACCGGGAAGTTGCTGCAGGTAGTAAAGTTTTATTGAATGCAAGCGGGACGACGGATCCCGATGGGAATGCTTTAACCTTTAAATGGTGGGAATATTATGATGCAGATAATGCAAGTCCACGTCTATCAATCAGTAATTCAATTTCTGAAGATAGTGCAAGTTTCATAGTCCCAAATGAAGTAGGAAAAGAATTACATATAATACTTACGGTTACGGATGATGGTTCACCAAATTTAGAATCCTACACACGAATTATTTTTAAAATTACTTCAGCAACTTCTGTTGAAAAACAATCATCACCAAAACCTGAAAAATTTATGCTTAGTAACAATTATCCAAATCCATTTAATCCAAATACAAATATTAAATTCCAGATACCGCAAAGTGGTCACGTTAAGATTTCGGTCTTCAATATACTTGGACAACATGTAGCAACCTTAATCGATAAAGATATGGCTACGGGTACTTATACGGTTACGTTTGATGGTAGTGCGTTGGCCAGCGGAATTTATATATACCAAATGAAATCGGGAGCTTATGAGGAAAGCAAAAAATTTGTTTTGCTGAAGTAAGGATATTCTTTATCCAGCTGCTGCTGATAGAAATAAGTCTGTGGAAGATGAATACGTTATACGGGAAAAACATACTAAAAGTATTCAATAAAATTTTCATGATTTTAAAAATTAATATGAATTAATTTGGGACAGAATAAGGGTTTATCAGAATAACTTAATGCAACCTCAACGATATGATTGAAAGAATTTTTTTCATTTTAAACAAGGAGAAGAAACATGGAAGAATTTCTAAATAAAAAATCGAATAGAATTCGCTCTGGTTTACCAATCCTTTTCTTATTAGTTTATATTTTGTCGGGTCTTGGAGAAGAGAGCTTATGTCAACAGTTGGCATTTCCAACAGCAGAGGGTTGGGGAAAATTTACAAAAGGCGGAAGGGGAGGTAAAGTTTACGAAGTGACAAATCTGAATGACAGCGGTGCGGGTAGTCTTAGGGATGCTGTTAATGCATCAGGCCCGCGTACTGTTGTATTTAGAATCTCCGGTACGATAGATTTAAAATCAAATCTGAATATTAACAATCCTTATATAACTATAGCCGGACAAACTGCACCAGGAGATGGGATCTGTATTAAAAGATATCAGATCTCAGTCAATACTCATGACGTTATACTCCGTTATTTACGTATTCGATTAGGTGATGAATCAGGTGGTGAATCGGATGCAATAGGCGGCAGGTTCAACTATAATATTATAATTGATCACTGCTCAGCAAGCTGGAGTGAAGATGAAACACTCTCATTCTATCACAATGACAGTCTTACTGTTCAGTGGTGCCTGATATCAGAAAGTTTATATAATTCAAACCATCCTAAAGGCCATCATGGATTTGGAGGTATCTGGGGCGGTCCTAATGCAACATTTCATCATAATTTACTTGCACATCATTCCAGTAGAAATCCCCGTTTTGCTTCAGGATCCGGATATACCGATTATAGAAACAATGTTGTTTATAATTGGGGATATAACAGCACTTATGGTGGTGAAAATCAACAACAGGGTGATACACGCTATTCTTTTTCCAAAATTAATATGGTAGCAAACTATTATAAGCCTGGACCCGGTACCAAAAGTGGGGAGTTGCAGTATAGGATAGTCGAGCCAAGTTCAAGATCGGGTGCAGATGATTATGGGAAATGGTATGTTGCCGATAATTATGTTTATGGAAATCAAGATGCGACGAATGATAATGTTCAATATGGAGTTCAGGGCATTGGATCTGTAGGGAAAAAAGTAATTATATCCGATACACCATTCGTTTGTGTTCCTATCAAACAACAGACAGCAGAAGAAGCATATCAACTGGTACTGGATAATGTTGGAGCAACTCTACCTAAAAGAGATAGTCTCGATCAAAGAATTATACAAGAAACAGCCACAGGAACAGCAACATATGGAACAGGCACTTATAACACAGATCAGGGATTTAATCCTTCAATACCAACTGGTATGATCGATTCACAAACAGATGTAGGTGGTTGGCCGGTTTTAAAATCTGAACCGGCACCAGCAGATTCTGATCATGACGGCATGCCGGATAACTGGGAAACAGATCATGGACTGAATCCTAATGATCCGGAAGATAGAAATGGAATCGGTGAAGGAGGATATACAAACCTTGAGATATATCTTAACAATATGATCAATTATCCAACAGATGTAAAGGAATATAGAGGATCTTTACCCACGGAATTTAATCTTGAGCAGAATTATCCGAATCCATTTAATCCATCTACCAAGATCGGTTTTAGTATTCCTTTCCGAACGAATGTTAAAATCGATGTATATGATATAATGGGAAGAAAAGTCGATGAATTGCTCAATGAGGAAAAGCCTGCAGGACGATATGAAGTTAATTTTATTGCTAAAAATCTAAGCAGCGGTGTTTATATTTATCAACTCACCTATGTGAATAATATATTGTCAAGAAAGATGATGCTGCTCAAATAAGGAAATCTTCCTTAGCATAAATGATTATAATCTAAAGAGAGATTGTATTATGAAGATCAGATCAGTTTTTATTTTAACAGCAGTTGTTTCTGCAGTACTATGGTTAAATATAAATATATTTGCACAAACCACCTCTTCTGTTGACTCAACTTCAAGAACAGCTCATCGAAATCAAGATTTAAAACCACGGGTAGTTGTTATGACCGATGCTGAAATCGACGATGAATGTTCGATGGTCAGGTTTTTATTATATGCGGATGATTATGATATAGAAGGAATTATCACAACGAGTTCGCAATATCATTCCCACGGACACAATTGGGCAGGAGACAACTGGTTCGATAAATATCTTAAAGCATATTCGGAAGTATATCCGAACCTAAAAAATAATGACAGCAATTATCCGACCCCGGAATATATTCAAGCACATGCTATCCTAGGGAATGTTGATTCGGAGGGAGAGATGGAAAAAATCACTCCCGGTTCACAACATATAGTCAAAGTTCTTTTAGATACCACTGATGATCGTCCAATCTGGTTTGAAGCTTGGGGAGGTACCAATACTCTTGCCAGGGCATTAAAAACCATACAAGAAAAATACCCTGATAAGATGGTTTATGTAGCAAAAAAAATGCGCTTCTTTTTTATCTGGGAACAGGATAACACTTATCAATCATATATTCGGCCTAACTGGGAAAAATATAATATCCTCACTATTATCTGTGATCAGTTCTGGGCAATTGCTTATCAATGGAATAAAATATTACGTGCAGATAAACAAAAATATTTTACCGGAGACTGGATGAAGGCACATATCCTGGAAGGTCACGGTCCTCTCTGCTCGCTCTACCAGGCACATACGGCTGGGGATAAAGGCGGATTTAATGATGGAGATTTCAGATCGGAAGGTGACTCTCCGTCATTCATCTACACGATTATTAATGGTTTGAGAGACGGAGATTTAGATCATCCCGATTGGGGGAGTTGGGGAGGGAGGTATAAAAAAGTAAGAGCGAATACCTGGCTTGATCCTGTTCCGGATTCAACATATCAATACCCGGCAGGTAGATGGTTTACAGAAACAGCATGGGGGCGGCAGTATATGAAACATGAATATCCTGAACACGAGGATCTTATGGAGAAGTATTTTATGCCGATAGTGCGCTGGACCGATGCTTTACAGAATGATTTTGCAGCCAGGGCAGATTGGTGTGTAAAATCTTATTCGGAATGCAACCATCCCCCGGTTGTTAAATTGAAAAACAATTTAAATATAACGGCAAAACCCGGCAGCAAAATTCAACTTAGCGCAGCAGGGACTTATGATCCGGATGGTAATGGATTGAATTACAAATGGTGGCAATATAAGGAAGCTGAAACTTATAGAGGAAATATTGTAATAGAAAATTCTCTGAAACAAGATGCATCATTTGTGGTACCTGTAGATGCATCCAAGGGAAAAACTATTCATGTAATTTGCTCAGTCCGGGATAATGGTTCGCCAGCTCTTACACGTTACAAACGGATTATAGTAACTGTAAATTAAATGGAAAATGTATTAACTGTTGATATAATAATTTTCTCAAAAAATTATGAAGGTAGTTAAACTTACTGTGAGAAGATTAATGGCGACAATAAAACAGACAAATGAAATAACTGAATCTTTGGTAATAATTCAGAATTATTAAGAAAAAATGGAAGGAGTTCAAGATTAGAATGAAATACTTTTTAGCAATATTAATGTTATTCATGTTTTTTACAACATCATGGTCTCAACAAATAGCATTTCCAGGTGCAGAAGGATACGGTAAATATACTACAGGTGGACGTGGAGGAAATGTTATCGAGGTAACAAATCTTAATGCGTCAGGTACTGGAAGTCTCGGTGCAGCGATTGACGCATCAGGACCTAGGATAGTCGTATTCAGAGTTTCGGGTACTATCAAGGGTAATTTTACGATCAGGAATGGGAATATAACTATTGCCGGACAGACGGCACCCGGCGATGGTATATGCATCAGAGGAAATCTTTCAACAGCTGCCGATAACATAATCATCCGGTATATTCGTGTTAGGAATGACCCATCCATGAATCCCGAAAGTGATGCAACAGGCGGCAGGTTTCAAAAAAACATTATCTATGATCACGTTTCTGTTAGCTGGAGTACGGATGAGGTTTTTTCGCTATACCATAATTCGGACGTAACCATTCAATGGTGCTTAATTACTGAAGCCTGTGCTAAGTTCATTAATGGTGTGAACACCGGGCACAGGTTCGGAGGTATCTGGGGAAACGATTCCTGTACTATGCATCATAACCTGATTGCAAATAACGACAGCCGTAATCCTCGTTGGGCTTCAGGTTCGGGATATAACGATTACAGGAATAACGTTCTGTACAATTGGGGATATAACAGCAGTTATGGTGGCGAAAATCATCAGTCAGGTGATCCCCGATTTACATTTACAACAGTTAATATGGTAGCCAATTATTATAAGCCCGGGCCAGCAACGGAAAGCGGTAATATAAGCTATCGTATTGTTGAACCTGGCTATCGCGATAATAAAGATACAGATTATGGAAAATGGTATGTTGCGGGCAACCATATAGTCGGCAATCCAACAGTAACAGCCAATAACTGGAATGGTGGAGTACAACCTTCGGGCGGTATGGGAGATACATCATATGTAAAACTCGATAAACCATGGGATGCCATGCCTATTAACCAGCAGTCCCCACAAGATGCCTATGATTCTGTTCTTGTACATGCGGGCTGTTCTTTTCCAAAACGTGATTTAGTAGATGAACGCGTTATTTACGATACCCGTACCGGTACTGCACTCTTTGGCAATAATGGTATTGTTACAACTCCAAATGATGTTGGAGGCTGGCCGGTTTTAAATAGCACTACACCCCCGACGGATACTGACCATGACGGCATGCCCGATGCTTGGGAATCTTCGCACGGATTAAATCCAAATGATGCAAGCGACGCCAGTAAATATACTCTCGATCCTAATTATACTAATGTAGAGGTATATATTAATTCAATCATAAAAACAATCCCTAACATCGCTGCAACCGGAGTTAGTGTATCTCCTAGTACAGCCAATATAGAACCGGATTCTACTATTCAATTAACAGCAACATTTAGTCCTAATGATGCATCAAATAAAAATATTGTATGGAGATCCAGCAATCCTTCGGTTGCAACGGTTAATATAGCTACAGGTCTTGTAACAGGAGTATCTCATGGTACAGCATTAATTCAAGCTACCACTCAGGATGGCAGTTTTAAAGATACTTGTGTTATTACAGTTCAGTTTGTTAATGTACAAGGAGTGACTTTACCAGATAGCTTAACAATTGGAGTTGCAGAAACAAAACAACTGACTGAAACTATATTCCCATCAAATTCTTCAAATAAAAATGTAAGCTGGAGTTCGAGTGATACCTCTATTGCAAAAGTTGACTCAACCGGCAATGTAACCGGTATTAAGGAAGGGAATGCAGTTATTATCGTAAGTACAGAAGATGGTGGCTTTAAGGATAGCACTGTTGTTTCGGTAGTATTTATTCCAGTAACAAGTATAACTTTACCTGAAAAATTGTTTGTTAGAGAAGGAGAAAAAGCTGAAATAAACTATACTATTTCTCCTTCAAATGCTTCAAATAAAAAAGTAAGCTGGAGTTCGAGTGATACTTCTATTGCAAAAGTTGACTCAACCGGTATTGTAAGCGGCATTAAGGAAGGGAATGCTGATATTATCGGTACTACTGCAGATGGCGACTTTAAGGATACAAGTGTTGTTATGGTTTATTATTCAACATTACCAAAACCTTTGATCAGGCTCGATTTTAATGATAATGGCGGATCAAACGTTGCAAATAATGGTTCGGTAACTGCAACTTTCAGCAAAACAGACCCGCCGTCGTGGTCGGCCAATGTACCGAAAAACGGCGGAATAAGTTCATTGGACTTCGGTACAACTGCGGGAAATTATTATGTGGAAAGTGGATCAATAATTAACCAATTGGCTGGTTTAAAAGCCTTCACCGTTATCGGTTGGGTAAACAACCGTAATTCAACTGTAGGTTCAGGCGGTAACAGAATTGTATCGTGGATTAAAAATGGTGGCAATGGTGTAGATATAGTATATGTTTCGGACGGGAGCCTGAAAGTGGGCATTAATCAATGGCCGGATAATACCATCGCGGTAAGCAGTGCAGGTGAAATTCCGACTGATCCAAATGCAGCTGCATCAAACTGGAAATTTTTCACTGTTACTTACGAAGCATCATCCGGCAACTTGAAGATTTATTTTGGCAATAATACTACTCCGGCAAGTCTTGATACATCGATTACGTACAATCAGGGAGCGGTAGGAACAGACATTGGCAAACTTGCAATTGGTCATTTTAATTCGGAATCGAACAGAACAGGACGCACCGACAGGATGTTCAGAGGCTTGATCGATCAGATTGCAATATACGATTCCGTATTGACTTCAGACGAGGTACAAATTGCTCAATTTCAGGAACCTTTAACAGGAATTAAAGATGAAGAAGCTAGTGCACTAACAATTCCGAAGGAATATACTTTAAAACAGAATTATCCGAATCCCTTTAATCCGTCAACCAGAATTGAATTTTCTTTACCCGTTGAATCCCATGTATCGTTAGAGGTATTTGATATTTTGGGAAGAAGAGTAGCCACTCTTATCGATGGAAATAAAATTGCAGGAAATTATAGTGTCGAATTCAATGCTTCGAACTTAAGTACGGGTGTCTATATTTACAGATTAAATGCTTCAGGAAAAACAATAACAAAAAAAATGCTGCTTCTTAAATAGTCTCAAATGATACTTAAGGAAGGACAAAAGTAAAATTAATAGCCAGCCGGTATTATGCCGGCTGAATATAAGTTTAGATTTGAGAAAGCTGTTGAGTAAAATTTAAGGTATGGTTATGAAAAAATACTTAGTTATTGTTTTTACTATGTTAATAGTAGTTGGAAATTTCATCAAAATTGATGCTTCCTCAAGGCCAAGAGTCATTGTGTTAACTGATATTGAAAACGAGCCGGATGATGCAATGTCTATGGTTAGGTTTTTGGTTTACAGCAACCAATGGGATGTTGAAGGTTTAGTTGCGACAACTTCGGTTCATCAGCAGAATGCAACAGCGGCCTGGCGTATTAAAGAAATTGTTGAATCTTACGGAAAAGTCAGGGATAATTTATTAAAGCATGAACCAGGTTTTCCTTCTGCTGATTACCTTCTCTCAGTAATTCGTGAAGGACTGCCCGAATACGGGATGAATGCTGTAGGCGAAGATAAAGATTCTCCCGGTTCAGAATTAATAATTAAAACTGTAGATAAGGAAGATCCCCGACCGGTTTGGGTACTCGTTTGGGGCGGACCGAATGTTCTTGCTCAGGCACTCTGGAGGGTAAAAAATACCCGAACACCCGAGGAACTATCCAAATTCGTTTCCAAACTTCGTGTTTATACAATTTCGGATCAGGATGATTCCGGTCCATGGATTCGTAAAACATTTCCAAATCTTTTTTATATATGCAGTCCGGGTTTTCATTCCGGTGATGGTTATCATTATTCTACCTGGGTTGGTATTAGCGGCGATAATTTCCATGGAAGATTTACCGGAGCTGATTTTAATCTCATTACAAACAAGTGGGAGGATAAAAATATCAGAAGCAAAGGACCGCTTGGCGCTGAGTATCCGCATATGAAATATTTGATGGAAGGCGATACCCCCACGTTTCTGTATTTAATTAACAATGGACTTGGAAGCCCGGAACATCCGGATTGGGGAAGCTGGGGAGGTCGTTATGAATTTTATACGCCGCGTTACCATAAATGGTTTTTAGAACCGGAAACCCGCCCGATTTGGAGTAATGCTGATGATGAAGTTATGGGCGTAGACGGAAAATGGCATACCAGTAACAAAGCAACAATCTGGCGCTGGCGTTCCGCTTACCAGAATGACATTGCTGCAAGGATGGATTGGACTATTAAACCATATTCCGAGGCAAATCATCCTCCCGTTCCCAAGTTAAATATGCCCGATCGAATTACCGCTGCAGCAGGAGATACCGTCAGGCTTAGCGCCGAAGGCTCAACCGATCCGGACGGAGATTCTCTTTCGTATTCTTGGTTTTACTATAAAGAACCTGGAACATTGGCTACCGGAAATGCAAGAACGGGGCAACCGTTAAAAATAGTAAACTCGAATAATGTGAATGCATGGTTTATTGTGCCGACACATCGTGTACTTCGTTATGGTACTATGCACATAATTCTTGCCGTAACCGACAACGGAAAACCAAAATTGACGCGCTATAAACGCGTCATTATTGATGCGAAACCTTAAGAATCGATAAAACCAATTAGGAGTTTTAATAATGCATCCATTTAAAAACTTTGCGCATGACCGGGGTTTATTTACGATATTAAGCCGCTATTTATTTTCCAAAGACATGTCTTTAATCGCGATAATCCTGGTTCTGGTTAGTTTTACATTGTCTGCACAAACGAACTTGCAAATCTCTGAAAAGAATGTGGTGAGTAATTTGCCTGCAATATTAATGGGGGCGGCTTGGTATCCTGAGCAATGGCCTGAGGCAAAATGGGAAAAAGACCTTACTCTTATGGAAAAAGCCGGTGTGCGGGTAGTGCGAATCGGTGAGTTTGCCTGGAGCACCATGGAGCCGACGGAAGGAAATTATAATTTTGGATGGATGGATCGCGCAATTGAAGCGGCAGCCAGACATTCCATTGTAACAGTGCTCGGCACCCCGACTGATGCTCCGCCAGCCTGGCTAACACAGAAGTATCCCGAAACACTACGCATCGATGAGAAGGGACATCGGATGGAACACGGCATTAGACGCCAGTGGTCCTATAGCAGTCCCCGCTATATGCAATTCTGCAAGCGCATTGTCGAGCAGATGGCACGGCGTTACAGCAAGAATCCTAACGTTATAGGATGGCAGGTTGGAAACGAGTTTACGGACGACTCCTTCGATAAGCACTCGCAGAAACTCTTCCAGGAGTGGCTGCATAAAAAATACGGGACTCTGGATGAATTAAATCGCCATTGGACTACGGCACATTGGAGCGAGACATACACCCGCTGGGACCAGATCCCTATGGGTCGCGGTTACCGCAATCCCGGTTTATTACTGGATTACAAACGCTTCGTTACTCATCAGTTTCGGGTGTTCGTTGCTGTTCAGATTAAAGTCCTGCGTAAATATATCGAGCCGCGGCAGTTTATTACCACCAACCTGGGTGGTCTGGGATGGGCAGACCGTTTCGATCGTCATCTGTTTTCACAGGACTTTGATATGATAAGCTGGGATAACTATGTCGGGATGGGTCATCTGGATCCTTATCGTAACGGTGCGACTCACGATCTGGTATGGGGCTGGAAGAAGCAGAATTTTTGGGTTATGGAAATGGCGCCGGGTTTTGTCAGCTGGGCGCCGGTCAATAACAGCCTGGATCCCGGGGAAACTCGCCGCATGGCCTGGCAGGCAATCGGTAACGGTGCCGAAGCTGTCCTTTTCTGGGATTGGCAAAACGCATTGAATGGTCAGGAGACAATGCATGGAAGCATTGTTGGTACAGACGGCGATCCGAACCCGATCTACAAAGAGGTACAGCAACTAGGTAAGGAATTCACCGAAGCATCCGGGGTACTTAAAGGTACATCGCCTTCGTCGGAAGTTGCTATCCTGCACGACTATGACAGTCGTTGGGCACTAACCTTTAATAGTCAGCGGCACAGTCGTGAGTATGATCCTGTTTCCGTTCTTCTTGATTTCTATAAACCTTTAAGAGATAACGCACAGTCGGTGGCTATTATCGCACCGACCGAACCGCTCGATAAGTACCGCCTGGTAGTGGCGCCGTGGTTGAACATATTGCCGAAAAAATTAGGAAAGCATCTGCTTAACTACGTGAAAGCAGGCGGGCATCTCGTACTGGGACCACGCTCCGGTATGAGAGATCAGTGGAACGCGCTGTATGAAAACAGGCAACCGGGCCCGCTGGAGAATGCCCTGGGCGGGCATGTAGAGCAATACTATGCCCTGATTAAAAAAGTACCCGTCTCAGGAGTTTGGGGAAAAGGGAAGGTCTCTATATGGGCTGAGCAAATGTCTACCAAGAGTAAAGACACAAAGGTATTGATGCGTTACGGAAAGAGTAACGGATGGCTCGATGATCAACCCGCTGTTATCCAAAGAAAAGTCGGAAAGGGGAGTATAACTTATGTCGGAGGATTGCTGGATGAGCAATTGATGCTTACTGCAGTACGTTCGTGGCTGGATGAAGCCGGAGTAAAACCGATTCTGGGTACGGTTCCGGAGGGAGTAGAGGTCTGCCGCCGAACCGGCGATCACGGTGACGTATTCATTCTTCTGAATAATAATCAGGTACCGGTATCATTCAAGCTGCCCGGACCAATGCAAGATGTTTTGGGTGAGGGTGCTCTTGTAAGCACGGTTAGATTGCCGGTGGAAGGTGTCATCATACTTTCCGAAAACCGGAACTAGCTTTACTAAAAGAGTTGTTATGTAACAGAAATTTTTTGAAGGGAAAAATATGATTTCTATAAAAAATGTTTTAACAAGCCGCTTTACAATTTATTTACTTATAATATTATTAAGTTTTCCTTCCTTTTCTTCTCTCAAAGTTTTTGCCGAAAGAAAAAATATAGTTCCCGGTGTTGTGAAATCAGAAGAGCACGGCTGGGATCATGTTCCTGAAATTCTAAAGAAAATTGTGGCTCCCAAATTTCCGGATAGAAAATTTAACGTAGTTAATTATGGCGCTTCTGCTGACGGGAAATCCCTCTGCACAAAAGCATTCGAAAAAGCCATAGATGCGTGCAGTAAAGCCGGGGGCGGCATAGTTGAAGTACCGGAAGGGACATTTCTGACAGGGGCAATTCATCTAAAAAGCAATGTCAATTTGCATATCTCGGAAAGAGCTGTGGTAAAGTTCAGTACAAATCCAAAAGATTATTTACCGCTGGTTCATACCCGGTACGAAGGGATTGAGTGCATGAATTATTCTCCTCTTATTTATGCTTATGGACAGGAAAATATCGCCGTAACCGGCAAAGGTCTGCTCGACGGGCAGGCAAGCAACGAATACTGGTGGTGGTGGACAGGCTCAAAAAGATTCGGATGGAAAGAAGGAATGCCGAGTATGCGGGATAAAGGAAACAGAGCAGCACTTGCAAAAATGAATGATGAAAAAGTTCCATTGAATAAAAGAATTTTTGGTGAAGGCCATTATTTAAGACCTACAATGGTTGAATTTTATAAATGTAAAAATATTCTGATTCAGGGGGTAACACTAAAAGATGCTCCGTTCTGGCTTTTACATCCGACACTCAGCACGAACATTACTATTGACGGAATAATAACAAATAGTCTCGGTCCTAATAATGACGGCTGCGATCCGGAGTCTTGTTCCTATGTTCATATAAAAAATTGTGTTTTTAGCGATGGCGATGATTGTATTGCAATTAAATCAGGAAGAAATAACGATGGTCGAATAGCGAATGTACCAAGTACAAATTTTGTAATCCAAAATTGCAAAATGAAAGACGGACACGGCGGTGTTGTAATCGGAAGTGAAATTACCGGTGGCGCGTGGGATATTTATGCTGAAAATTGTGAAATGGACAGTCCGAATCTTGACAGAGCTCTGCGTATTAAATCAAATGCAAAACGAGGAGGAGTTGTCAAAAATATTTATATGCGAAATGTTAAAGTTGGACAAGTAAAAGAAGCTATAGTAAAAGTGAATCTACATTATGGTGGTAATGAGGCAAAAGGATATAATTACAATCCCGTTGTAAAAGATATATATGTCGATCACGTTATAAGTAATAAAAGTGAGTACGCTCTCTATCTGGATGGATTAAAAAATTCAATTGTGAAAAACATCAATATAATTGATTGCAAATTTAACGGAGTTAAAAAAGGAAATTACCTGAATAATGTTGAAAGTATTCACTTAAATAATGTTTATATAAACGGGAAACTATCAACAAATAAATAAGTAAAAAAAATTGGACTCATCCATGAAAACAATAATCACTCTAATAATCTTTTGTTTACTACAAGTAAATCTTTTTTTCCAATATGTAGATGCTAATAAAAACGGAAAGATGGATGTCTATGAAAACCCAAAGGCGAATATTGATGTCAGAGTAGAGGATCTGCTCAGTCGTATGACACTTCAAGAGAAAATTGCCCAGATGGAAAACATCGGAAAAATTCAATTTGACAAACAGGAAAATTTATCCCGAAAGACAATTGATGAAATTAAAAACGGAATCGGGCAGCTTAGCCGTACAGGTGAAGACTTAATGCCCGCTCAAACCGTTGAAGAGATAAATAAGCTTCAAAAGTATCTAATTAAAAAAACCAGACTAGGCATCCCGGCGATTATACACGAAGAATGTTTACACGGTCTTATGCTCGCAGGAGCAACGGTTTTCCCACAGGCAATAGCAATGGCAAGCTCATGGAACGTTTCATTGGAAGAAAAAGTTACTTCGGCTATTGCGCAAGAAACCAGGAGCAGAGGTGCTAATTTAGCATTAACACCGGATATTGATTTAGCGAAAGATCCGAGATACGGACGAACAGGAGCGACTTTCGGGGAAGACCCATATCTGACTTCGCAGTTCGCTATTGCTTCAATAAACGGATTTCAAGGAAAGAATTATCTTATCGGCAAAGACCATATTGGTGCAACAGTAAAACATTTCGGCGCCTCCGGTCAGCCGTTGGGTGGCTTAAATCTCGCACCGAATTATATGAGTAAAAGGGCGATGCTGGAATCCGATTTATTGCCGTTTAGAGCTGCTGTTGAAAAAGCCGGTGTCGCTTCTGTTATGGCTGCCTATAATGTCTTTGACGGTATCCCGTGCCATGCCAATCATTGGCTGTTGACAAAATTATTAAGAAACACTTGGGGTTATAAAGGTATTGTAGTATCCGATTACAGTGGTATTGAACAGTTAGCAGATTTTCATTTTGTCGCTAAAAATTTTGACGAAGCTGCCAAAATGAGCATAGAAGCCGGGGTAGATGAGGAATTACCAAAAACCAAAACATTTAAAAACCTGAAGCAGATGGTGGATAACGGAAACTTGGATGTTAAATATATTAACAGAGCGGTAAAGAACATTTTGGGGCTAAAATTCAGGTTGGGATTATTTGACAATGCTTATGCCGATTCTGTTTATGCTAAAAAAGTT
>Ga0315554_1001085_pt1 | contig 16111 bp, 16 predicted proteins | sample SalMarSW160370MG_FD_202114 | JGI IMG/M metagenome (GOLD analysis project Ga0315554, IMG submission 202114) | Salt marsh sediment microbial communities from the Plum Island Ecosystem LTER, Massachusetts, United States - Salt Marsh Sediment SW1603-70 ... | reverse complement strand
TAACCGTACGCTCGATTTGGAACCGTCGAGATTCCCTGCTGATAGGCAAGCGTGTGCGCCATCCCGAGCGGGTCGAAGATATTCTCCTTCAGGAATTCGGCAAACGACTGGTGAGAGAGAGCCTCGACAACAAGTGAGAGGAGAGCGTAGCCGGAATTGCTGTACTGGAACTTCGAGCCGGCGGGGAAGTACGTCGTATCGATTGTGCTCAGGAGTGCGAGCACGTCGCGGTCAAGCACCTGGACAGTCTGGGAGTCGGGAATCAGCGACTCGTAGTCAACGATGCCTGAGGTATGATTGAGCAGATGTCGGATCCTGATGCCTTGCAAGTATGCTGGAGTTCCAGGCAAGACTCTCGCCAGCGAATCATCGAACGAGAGCTTACCGCGATCAGCCAGCATCATGATTGCCATCGCAGTGAATTGTTTCGTCACGGAGGCGAGCCGGAAGTTTGTCGCTGTCGTCACGGGGATGCGCTCTTCGAGGTTCGCCAAGCCGTATCCCTTGCTGTAGAGTACCTGGCCGTCTTTGATGACCGATACGCAGGCGCCGGGGGCGCCACTCTGGCTATAAGCCTGGAAAAGTGCGTCGATCTCGCCGGACAACTCGGGCTTCCTGGCATACGGCGCGCAAGAAACCAGGGACAAAGCCATGGTTGCGATGAGGAGTTCGGTCTTCATCATGACGGTGCTGAGGAGAAGTCCGACTTCTTGGATGAAGGTTGACTTCTTCCGTCGTGGAGCCGCTGCGAAGTCAATCTTCTTCAACGACAGAAGTCGGACTTCGGCTTACAAGCCTTCCTGCGCGATTATGTAGGAGAAGATCGCGAGAGCAGCGGCGCCGAGCGCAAGCTCGCGCTCATTGACGCCTTCAATTGTATCATTGTCGGAGTGGTGATAGTCGAAGTAGCGCTGGACCTCGGGTATCAAATCCATGAGCGGCACTCCCTGGCGCGCGAGGGGGCTGATATCGGCACCGCCCCCGCCGAGCTGGAAATGGTCGGCATTGAGGAATCTGAACACGGGAGCCCAAGGAAGGAGCTTCTCATAAGCGGCAGAATCGCCGATCCCAAAACCCACCGGCTGGAAGCTTCCCATATCCGACTCAATCGCCGCGACGGCCTTTTCGCCGGGCCGTTGCTTCTCGGCGTAAGCGATGCCGCCGCGCAATCCGTTCTCCTCGTTCATAAACATCACTGCGCGAATGGTGCGCTTCGGTTTCAGCCCGAGCGTCTTGAGCAAACGCAAAGCCTCGATCGACTGAACGCACCCGGCGCCATCATCGTTTGCTCCCTGACCTTTGTCCCAACTATCCAGATGTCCACCGATGACGATGACCTCCTCCGGCTTCTCCGTTCCTCTCAGCTCGCCAATGACGTTGGCTGATTCGACATCGGGCAGGGTTTGGGCAGAGAATTCCATATGGACGCGCACGGGCGTTCCCGAGGCAACCAGCGCGCTTAACCGTTCCGCGCCGATGATGCTCACTGCCGCGGCCGGCACTTTCTTTACCGAGTCATCGTAATGCATCGCTCCGGTGTGGGGCACGTTGTCGCGTCGCGTTGTCATCGACCGCACCAAGGCTGCAACGCCGCCGACCTTGGCGGCCTCGACTGCGCCGGCCCCGCGCTGATCCACGGCTCTTCCGTAGGCTTCAAACGTATTGACGAGCGTGCGATCCATCGGACGGCTGAAGAAGACAATCTTGCCTTTCGCTTTCTCACCGAGCTTGTGCAACTCTTCAAATGACTTGACCTCGAGGACTTCTGCCGTGATGCCTCCTTTCGGTGTGCCGATGGTACCTCCGAGCGCAGCGATCGCGAGATTTTCGCGTTTTCCCGATGGATTAAGAACATACGCGCGCTCGAAAGGCCCGCGTACCCAGTGAGGGACCATCACGGGCTCCAGATGCACGTTATCGAATCCGAGTTCCTGCATTTTCTTCTCTGCCCACTGTACCGCTTTCGCCGCCGCAGGCGAACCGCTCAGCCTGTGGCCGACGTTCGTGCAGAGATCGGAGAGCATCTCGTACGCTTTGTTGGACCCCAGCGCCTCCTTCACAGTCTGGTGTGCGAGGGAGTCGTACGGCTCAGAACCCTGTGTCTGTGCGACGAGGGCTGCCGAAAGAATGATGTGCGAAAGAAGGATGAGGAGAAATGGTCGACTGCGCATTGTTATTCTGGCCCTATGGTCTGTGAGAAAGTGTGAAATTGAGTTTAGTGCGACGATCCCAGGATCTGAATTTGATCCGATTCGAAAATGTTGACGCCCTGCTTGTTCATTCCCGCCACCCGAACCATCGCTGCTGCGACCGTCCTTGCGTGAATCGGCCGGAGCCTTTTCCAGCCGGCGATCATCAGCGGCTGGAGCAGTTTCACGAGCATAATTGCGACCCTCTCGCCCCGGCGCCTTTCTTCCCGTTCGCCGAGCAGGAACGACGGACGGAAAATATGCACGCCACGAAACGGAAGTTTTGAAACGGCCTCTTCGACTTCACCCTTCACGCGGCTGTAAAAGGCTCTGGATCGGGGGTTTGCCCCGAGCGACGAAACGAGAAGAAACTGCTTCACCCCATTCTTTGACGCCAGGGCCGCAGCTTGCACGACATAGGTAAAATCGACCTTTCGAAAGGCCTCCTGCGAGCCCGCGGTCCTGATCGTGGTGCCGAGGCAGCAAAACACATCGTCCGCACGGAAGAGCTCTGCGTTCCGGTCGAGGTGGTCAAAATCAATGATGTGCTCGTTCAATTGAGGATCACGAATCGACAGACTTCTGCGCACAAGGACCTCGACCGGCTTGTACCGCTGTTCATGCAGCAGGAGCTGCAGAAGGTGCCCGCCGACAAGCCCGCTTGCACCGACCAGAAGCGCTGCCTTTGTGGTGTCCATGCGCGGAGGTCCTTGAGGGGGTCAAAACGTTGCCCGAGAAGCTACTGAATTTTGTCACGACCTTCAACGTTCTGGCGGAGAAAACTTGCGAGGGAGCGCGATATGTGGTACATTTGTATGGATCACGCACAAGGAGCGCCGTCTCTCTTCCAACAGGTTTCCGTCATGGCGAGAACCCTCGCTCTCCATCTGTTGAACGACACCTTCACCATCAACAAGCTTCCCCAGTTTGGTGAGATCCCGGCAATCCTCGCGAAATGCGAGATGTGCTTCATTCTCCGGACCGACGAGGAGCTCTGCATCGTTTGCCCCGATTTTATGGCGCCGAACAATGTGCAGCAGGAGCTTGGCTGGCGGTGTCTCAAGGTTGAGGGAGAAATGAAACTGCAGGAGGTGGGTGTCCTGGCGTCGATTACACAACCCCTCGCGGAGGCGAACATCTCTGTCTTCGCCATCAGCACGTTCACCACGGACTACGTCTTTGTCATGGAGGAGCAACTCGTCAATGCCGTACAGGCGCTTCAGAAAGCCGGCCACGAGTTCGTCCACAAAGAGTGAGAACACCGTCCGCTCACTCTTGATTCTCAGCTCCCTTCCTGTTTCAAACTCTTGCCCCGGCGACCTCAGCCTGAATTCTTCACCACCGGGCAGAAACATCAGATGCGCGGGAGCACCTGCCGAAAGTCATCACCACCTACACTGTAGTTTGCACGAAGCGGAGGAAGTCTTCTGCCGTCGGTATAGAGCGGTCTCACCGCAACGGTGGAATGATTTGCCGTTCCCGATCGGTCTTTCTCCGAAACGCGTGAACGATCAAAAGAGGCGAAAAGAAGGGGTGCAACGACTGTTCGATGTAAGGGGCGTGCGTGGTAGTCACATGCACGGGCGTGGGGTGTTTTTCAAAGCTCCCCTTCCATCGCATGGTCCAACGAAGGGGAGGTCAAACGACGTGCGTCCGGCGACTCACTACGCCGTTTGCATTCGAGGATTGCTATCGGGGTTACATCAAGAGAGATTCAACGTGCGGAGACATCGATCACGGAGGTTCGGTCCTTCGGAGCATCATCGTGAAGCCACCCTTGCCTTGTTTGAGCCACTTGTGCACGCGGGCGATGGTGCGGGAGCTCATTCCTGTCTCGCGTGCGATCGTCGTGTAGGGAACGCCGCGCGAGAGCATTTGCGCGGCCTTCCATCGTCCTGCGAGCTCGCGGATCTCCGTCTCGGTCAAGAGATCGCGGAAGAATCTACGGCATTCGTCCACACTCTCGAGGCGGACAATCGCCCAATAGAGCTCGTCGATATCTTTCTGCCGGATAGGTTTCATGCTTTAGTTGGAGAAACTTTACGCAACGATGGCTGAAGAAGCAAGAACTTTCGCGGAGAGATTTCTCTTGTCAATCAGCCTCATTTTTTCTACATTTTTTCAGGAATGATCAGCTTTCAGGACATCGAACGCGCGTCCGAGGTGCTCACCGGCGTGGTTCATAAGACGCCGCTGCTCACATCGCGAACCCTCGACCAAACAACAAGCAACGAAGTTCTCTTCAAAGCGGAAAATCTGCAGCGAATCGGCGCGTTTAAGATTCGGGGCGCGTATAACAAAATCCACTCCTTGACAGCTGACGAACGGAAGCGTGGCGTTGTGGCCCACTCATCAGGCAATCACGCACAGGGGGTTGCGCTGGCCGCAAGACTTCTGGGCACGAAAGCGACGGTGGTGATGCCGAAGGGCTCCCCGCCCAACAAGGTAGCGGGCACGAAGGGGTACGGGGCTGAGGTGGTGTTCTGCGAGGACTCCTCCGATGACCGTGAACGTGTGGCAAAGGTCCTGGAGGAGCAACACGGGTACATCCTGGTACCCCCGTTTGACGATGAGAAAATCATCGCAGGCCAGGGGACAGTGACGATCGAGATCGCACAGGAGGTGAAGGATCTCGACTACCTCTTTGTCCCCGTCGGCGGTGGCGGCTTGATTGCCGGCAATGCTCTTGCTGCAAAACACCTGTTTCCAAAGGCGAAAGTGATCGGCGTTGAGACAGAACCTGCCAACGACTGCTATCAATCCTTCCGGAAGAAAGAAATCGTCCGCATCAGTCCGCCAAAGACGATCGCCGATGGGATGAGAACACAGGCCGTCGGCAGGAGGAATTTCGAAATCATCCTCAAGTACGTCGATGATGTCATCACCGTTTCCGACGAGCAAGTGATCGACATGATGCGGTTTTTCCTGGAGCGGATGAAGATCGTTGTCGAGCCGACGGGAGCGGTGGCGCCCGCAGCGGTGTTCCATAATGCTCTCAATCTCTCCGGCAAGAAGATCTGTGCGATCATTAGCGGAGGGAACGTCGATCCGGCGGTCTTGAAAAAAATCCTGTGAGGCTGGTCAACTGGCAGCATGATGAATCAGAGGTACGAGACCAATTTCTGCTTGATGCTCTCGAATTTCTTTTATACTATTCACCGCAGTTGTTTCAGTCTTTCGATAAGCCCTTGAATTCGCACTCACATATCCGGAATCTGAACACACTATGAAACTGGCTGCCTGCATCAACCATGTGCCGGACACTGCAACGAAGGTGAACGTCGGCCCCGATGGAAAGACCATCGACAAAGCGGGGGTGACCTATGTGATCAACCCGTACGATGAGTTTGCCATCGAAGAGTGCCTCCGGCTGAAGGAAAAGAACGGTGGAGAAGTGACCGTCATCTCGCTGGGGAGCGACGTGCACAAGGAGAGCCTCCGAAAAGCGTTCGCGATGGGCGTTGACAAAGGGGTGTTGCTCAAGGATGACTCGGTCCGGGATTCGTTTGCGGTCGCACGCGGCCTGGCCGACTATCTGAAAGAGCTTTCGCCGGATGTGATCTTTTTCGGGAAGCAAACCGTCGACTACGATGGTTCTGCCGTGGGAGTGATGGTTGCCGAGATGCTGGGCCTTCCTTCGGTTTCCGTTGTGGTGAAGCTTGAACTTGCGGAGGGCAAGGCCATTGCGGAGCGCGAGATCGAGGGAGGACATGAGGTTGCAGAGACGAAGCTTCCAGCAGTTTTCACTGCGCAGAAGGGGTTGAACGAACCGCGGTATCCTTCGCTCAAAGGCATTATGGCGGCAAAGAGTAAGCCGATCGAGGAGCGCCCGGCATCCGCTGTTCAGCCGAAGGTGGAGACGGTCGCAATGCGAAAGCCGCCTGCGAAGCCGGCCGGTAGGATTGTCGGAACCGACGCGAGCGCGGTGCCCGAATTGGTCCGACTGCTGCATGAAGAAGCGAAGGTGATCTAAGGAGGTATCCCGGCCCAGTCGTCGGGGCCCCGCCGTGCTTGGAAATACTCAATTGTCAATCTCTCATTTTCATCGTTCTTGGCCATGAAGATCCTCATATTTGCAGAGCAACGCGACAACAAGTTCAAGAAGCCGGCGTTTGAAGCGGTCAAGACTGCACAAACACTGGCCGGTGACGCGGGCGGAGAGGTCGTGGCGTTGGTGGTCGGCTCGGCCGTTCAATCCGTTGCGCCCTCCTTGGGTGGATACGGCGCCCGGAAGGTGCTCGTTGCGGAAGATCCCCGGCTCCAGTTCTACTCCCCTACCGCCTACGCAAAGATCGTGGCCGAGGTCGCCCGATCGCAGCAAGCGACACTGGTTGTCATCCCCGCTACTGCTATGGGCAAGGACCTGGCGCCGCGCGTCGCGGTGAAACTTGATGCGGGCCTCGCCGTCGACTGCACGGAAATCAAGATGGAGGGAGGGGCACTCATCGCAACACGGCCTGTGTATGCCGGCAAGGCGCTCATCGATGTGAAATTGAACGCGGCGGTGAACGTGCTGACCCTTCGACCGAACGTCTTCAGCTCGGGCACGAGCGACGGGACGGCAGCGCCGACAGAGAAAATCGCGCTCGCGCTTGAGGAAGCAGACTTTGCCTCTTACGTGAAGGAGATCAAGCAATCGTCCGGCAAGCTCGACGTTGCCGAAGCGGATATCATTGTGAGCGGCGGCAGGGGCTTGAAGGGACCGGAGAATTTCGCGATGATCGAACAACTGGCGGAAGTGCTCGGCGGTGCTGTCGGTGCTTCACGAGCCGTCGTGGATGCCGGATGGCGTCCTCATGAGGAACAAGTGGGACAAACGGGTAAGACGGTCTCTCCATCTCTTTACATCGCGGTGGCTGTGTCCGGCGCCATCCAACACCTTGCGGGAATGTCTTCTTCGAAGTATATTGTAGCTGTCAACAAAGACAAGGACGCGCCGATCTTTCAGGTGGCAACGTACGGTATCGTGGGGGACGCGTTCGAGGTTGTTCCGGTGCTGACGGCAGAGGTCAAGAAACTGCTTGGCAAAAGCTAACGTCGTGTAAGTAGTACGAAAGAGGTTCTGTGGAGAGGATTCAAGTCGATATTCTCGGATTGTCCACCAGCCCGTCGAGCGGCGGCGCGTATGCGCTGATCCTGAAGGAGATTAACGGACCCCGCCGGCTGCCGATCATCATTGGGGCATTCGAGGCGCAATCGATCGCCCTCGAGATGGAAGGAATCAAACCTCCCCGGCCTTTAACGCATGACCTCCTCAAGAACGTGATGGACACGCTCGGGGTGAGCCTCAACGACGTGTTCATCAACGAGCTGCGCGACGGGACGTTCTACGCGAAGCTGAGCATGGACTCTCAGGAGATCGATTCGAGACCGAGCGATGCGATCGCGCTTGCCGTTCGCTACGGGGTGCCGATCTTTGTGGCGGACAAGGTCATGGATGAGGCAGCGTTCATGCCGGAGAACGAAGAGGCGGACAAGATTCCGTCGCCGGGTCCCTCCGAACCGGAGACCGATCAGCCGAAGCCCAAGGCGTCGCGACTCGAACAGCTCCAGCAACAACTTCTGGAAGCCATTACGAAAGAGGATTACGAGAAAGCGGCAAAGATCCGCGATGAGATTCAGAAGCTCCGTTCGCACACATCCTAGAGCCACCTCGAGAAAGTCCCGCTGAACGGTTCCGCTGTTCAGAATCCCGCCTTGGGAGCGGAATCCAGAAAGCGGGAGATCCCGCTGTTTTTAGTTCTTTATGGTTGCGGGAAAATCTTGTGTTTCTTGTCTGAGCCCTTTCCCAAAAGGCAGTAGTGCTCGTTTCCATTTGCAGTCGCGTTATCGACAAACACACAATCACTCTATGGAAGCGGCACGAGTATGCAGTTCGCATTTCGACCATACGCAGTGTCCCACAGTCGCTTTGCCCAGCTGGGCACCTCACCATTTTCCCACAACACGGGAGAGCACCACAGTGAAAACTACCCTTCGATCGGGATTGGCGTTCATCCTCTCTTCCTGTTTCTTTGCTATTTTTTCGGTCCCACGCGCTTTCGCGGCTTCCCCCGACTCATCTCGTGTCCAACAGCTTCTCGCTCAGGGGGACGTGTACGCCGAGCAGACCTTCGACAACCGAAAAGCTCTCGAGACCTACCAGGCAGCACTCGCGCTGGATACGACCAACTATGAGGCCCTCTGGCGAATCAGCCGGGCGTACATCGACATCGGGGAGCACCAACCTGCGAAGAACGATCAGGAAAAGAGCCAGCAGCTTCAAACGTATGAGAAGGCCCTTGAGTTTGCCATCAAGGCTGTTGCCGCGAATCCGAATGGTTCGATGGGCTTTGCAAGGAGAGCGATCGCTAATGGCCGCATCGCGCTCTTCAAAGGAGTGTGGGAGTCGCTCGATCTGGTCAAACAGACGAGGGCCGACTGCGAGAAAGCAATCGTTCTGGATTCGACGAACGCAAGCGCGTACTACGTTCTCGGTCGGACGCATATGAAGGTGAGCGAAAAGCCGAGGATCATCCGCTGGCCGTTAGGGCTCGGCTGGGCAAACCTGGACGATGCGGTGAAGAATTATGAGAAGGCGATCGCGCTGAGGCCGGATTTCATCATGTACCGCATTGACTGCGCCCGCGCCTACATTGAGCTTGAGGAATACGACAAGGCCCGCGCGCACCTTGACGCCATTAAAACGCTGCCCACGCTCGACGAAGATGACGCTCAATTCCGAACGGAAGCGCAAGAGCTTCTCGATGAGATCAAAGGGGAATGAGCATCCTGTTGCGAGGCAGAAGCCCGAATCCTACAGAGAGGGTTCGGGCTTTTCTGTTTTTGGAGGACCCCGCTGATCCAGCCCTGCATCAAGCCTGAGCCTCGGAAGAACGATGGGCGGGGGGACGTCGAAACCTTAGAGCGATTGTGAGTGAGAGCGCCATGACCGCCGTTGCGCCAAGGTAAGGAAGGCTGTCGTGCAACTCGAACAGGGCCCCGGAGAGAATCGGCCCGATGATCATGCAGGCAGACATCAGGGAGGAAAGGATGCCGATGGCCTCGCCCTTCATCAATGGATCGGCCCTCCCCGCGACCTGGCTCGTCACGACGACCCGGAGGACGGACTGGCTGGTGGCGAAGAACGGAAGCGCGAGGATGAACAGAGACATCACGCGCAAACCCATGACCAGGAAACTCATTCCGAGCATCGCGATCATCAGAGCCTCCAGTCGCTTTGCGGTGAAATGAGGAAGCCAGAGACGCTTCAAGAGCACCGCTTGGTTTAGCACGGCAAAGATTCCTGTTAAAGCAAAGACCAGACCCGTTGTCAGGGCATCAAACCCAAAGGCATGCTGACCGTACAACGCGAAGATTGACTGCGATGCGGCGATCGAGAGTGCAAAGAGGATCCAGCTGATGAGCAGGCCGCGGAGATTCACGTTCAAAGCCGCGCGCGCCAGAGGGGTCAGCGGATTGAAGGAAAGCTTCGCTTGCGAATCGCGCCGCTTGTGCGTCTCAGGCAGAAAAAAATACGCCAGGATGGCGTTTGTCGTTGCGAGGATGCCGACGAACCAGAACGGGAACGCATGCGATACCGTGCTCAGAACCCCGCCGAGGAACGGTCCAAGCATCAACCCGATCCCAAAGGTCGCGCCGATAAGTCCCAGATTGGCGGAACGCTCCTTGTCGTTTCGGGCAAGATCGACGAGAGAGCTTTGAGCTACGGTGAAGTTTCCGGCGGCCGAGCCATCGATGATGCGTCCGAGGAAGAGGAGCGGGATGCTCGACGCGCCTGCAAAGACGAACCATCCCAGCGCGGTGCTGGAGATACTCACGATCAGAAGGGGCCGCCGGCCCACCTTGTCCGAGAGAGCCCCAAACAGAGGGCTGCTGAGGAAGGAACAGAAAGCGTACGTGGCGAACAGGAGCGTTATGACGAACGGGGAGGCGCCGAACGAGCCGACGTAGAACGGCAGGATCGGTATGACGATGCCAATGCCGATCACGTCGACGAACACCGTGAACATCACGACAAGCTTTTCCCTCTGAACGCCCATTGGAATGTCCCGCTTACCTCCCGTCAAAGGCAGATCTTGCCGAGAACGACTGGCCGCGCAGCTCCTGTAACGCCCGGAAGATTTCCCGGTCGTTCAGAGATCGTTTCGTTTGCAAGGACCGCGAAGCACACTGCCTCTTTCGCATCGGATGAAAAGCCCGTCGATTCAATCCGTCGCACGTTGGCCGGCCGGAAATAGTCCTTGAGAGCTTCCATAATGGCGCGGTTGTGCACGCCCCCACCGCTGACGAGGACTTCGTCCACATTCATCCGATCTGCTACGAAGCGTTTGTATTGATCGAAGACCGAAAACGCTGTCAGTTCCGTCACGCTGGCAATCAAGTCCTCTCGACGCAACCCGGCTTTGTACTTTACTATTCTCGGGAGCAGCATCGGCCCAAAGACCTCTCTCCCAGTCGACTTTGGCGGCCGCTGCTTGAAGTAGGGAAGAGACATGAGATCGAAGAGCAGCCCCGGGATGATCGAGCCTCTCAACGCGATCCGTCCGCCGGTGTCCTCTTTCTTTCCGTAGAGTTTCATCATCAGCGCATCGATCAGCATATTCGCGGGACCGGTATCGAATGCCAGCACCTGCGTGATCGAGCAGTTCTTTGGAAGGACCGTGAAATTAGCGATCCCGCCGAGATTCAGAAGGATACGGTTCTTGGTCTTCGAGCGAAACATCAGGAAATCGAAAAATGGAACGAGCGGCGCTCCCTCACCGCCGACAGCCATATCAGCGAGTCGGAAATCACCGACGGTGGGAATGCCGGTGAGCTTGGCGATCGTCGAAGGATCGCCGATTTGAAGAGTTGAGCGGAGGGCTTTGCCGAACATCCTCCTCGGCTCGGGACGATGGTGAACCGTCTGTCCGTGCGATCCGATGAGATCGATGTCTGGGAGCACTACACGGCCTTTTCGGGCGATCTTTTTGACCGCATCGGCGAAGAAGTGAGCGATGAGAATGTTGAGATCGCACAGCACGTCCATGCTGCCTTTGCCGGGAAGCGAATTCTGAAGAATGAGCTTGCGAAGGCGCGCCGGATACGGATACGTGTCAGACGCAAGCTGGGCGATGTGCGTTGAGGTGCCCTTGCCGGAGATGCGGACGAGCGCGGCGTCGATGCCGTCGGCAGACGTCCCGGACATCAGGCCGACGACAAGTCTGGATTTCTTTTTTTGGAGGGCTGAGAGAATCGACATACAGGGGTCGAAAAGCAGAGACCAGAACAGTGCATCAGAGGACAGGATCGCGAACGTTGAACGGCGGCGCAATTCCAGAGACTGTTCTCACATTGATTTTGGGTCCGTAATTTTGCTATTTGATTCTCGATCATTTACATCATCCCATGTCCCGATCATCCGATCGCACCATCCTTCTCGGCGCTCACATGTCCATTGCGGGCGGCGTACCCACCGCTGTCGAACGAGCGATGAAAATTGGCTGCACCACGATGCAGATGTTTGTGAAGAACAACACACAATGGAAGGGCAAGCCGCTGTCAGAAGATGACATTTCAACCTACAAAAAGCTCTTGTCGGAATCAAGCATCGATCCCGTGGTGGTCCACGACACCTACCTCATCAATCTCGCTGCGACGGACAAAAGGATCTTGAAGAAGTCGCGCGCCGCGCTTAAAGATGAGCTCGACCGCGCGGAAGCGCTTGGTGTCGCGTACTTGAACTTTCATCCTGGATCCCATATAGGTGCGGGGGAACGGGAAGGGATCAAGCGCATCGCAGAGTCGCTCAACATCATCCACGAGCACACACAGGGCTATAATGTAAAGAGTGTCCTCGAGACGACCGCTGGCCAAGGCACGGCGATCGGTTATCGGTTCGAACAGCTGCGGGCAATTATTGACGGTGTTGATGAGAAGGAACGGATGGCGGTGTGTGTCGACACGTGCCATGTCTTTGCGGCGGGGTACGACATCTCAACTGTGGAAGGGTATGAAGCGACGTTCAGAGAGTTTGATGAAGTAATCGGGCTGGACCGCTTGGTCGCGTTCCATGTGAACGATTCAAAGCGAGAGCTGGGTTCTCACGTCGATCGGCACGAACATATCGGAAAGGGAAAAATCGGCAAGGCGGGGTTTCGTTATCTGATGAACGACGAGCGATTCAGGAATATTCCGAAGATCCTGGAAACACCGAAGGGTCCGGAGATGAAGGAGGATGTGAGAAATATGAGAGTGTTGCGCGGGTTGGTGAAACGCGAGGAGGTAGCAAGCACAAAGTGAAACGTAAGATGGAAGACGTGAGACGGGAAATGCACTACGAAGGATGGATACGGAAACCAGCACGTCGATGCGGCTGGCCAACCCCCGTCAGCCGATGCATTGCCCCCATCATTCCATTACTCCACTCTTCCGTCTTCTTCTCAGTCCCCTACCCCCACTTCACACTCGCAGATGATCTTCCCGCAGCAGGGGCAGGACTCAAGGTTCTCCTTCTCTCGCAGGCACTTGCAGCAGTATTCGTCCTCCGGCTCGATCTCCTCGCCACAGATTGCACAATGGTTGATGACGAGTGCATCCATCTTTTGGACCCTCCCTTGGCGAAAAGGTATCGCACCAATACGAAACATGCAAGGATCTCTCACGTCCATTCAAGTGAGTCATTCCAAATGTTGAGAAGCAGAAAACTTGTTTCGCATTTGTACCGGACCTGCTCGAGCCGTCTGGTCCAAACTCTTCGTTTTGTCTCGTTATTCCGTCGTCACTTTTATCATCGGTGGCAATTGCTTGACATCGGCAAGCGGCAATCGTACATTTGAGCAGGTGAATCTATGGCAGAAGTGACAACACTGAAGGAGCTTCTTTCGCAGCACACGAAGGAAGGGGACATCTACGAGAAGATGCCCGACAACTGGGTCCGTTGTTTTACGTGCGGGCATCGCTGCAAGATTCCGCCCGGACGGGACGGCATCTGCCGTGTGCGATTCAATCGGGACGGGAAGCTCTACGTACCGTGGGGCTACACTGCCGGCGTCGCGCTCGATCCGATCGAGAAAAAGCCGTTTTTCCATGCGTATCCGGGCGCGAAGGCGCTCAGCTTCGGCATGCTCGGCTGCGACTACCGTTGTGGGTATTGTCAAAACTGGATCACATCGCAGGCGCTGCGAGATCCCGCCGCAGTCTCCGGTATCGACTACCTGACGCCTGAGGCGTTTGTTGATGCCGCAGTGCGGTCGAAAGCGAAAGTGGTGACGAGCACCTACAACGAGCCGCTGATCACGAGCGAGTGGGCGGTGGAGATTTTCAAGCTGGCGAAGCGGGTTGGCCTTGCGACCTCCTACGTTTCAAACGGAAACGGTACGCCGCAGGTGTTGGAGTATCTCCGGCCGTGGGTTGATCTTTACAAGGTCGATCTCAAGGGTTTCCGGCAAAAATCGTACGCACAGCTCGGCGGGATCCTCCAGAACGTGCTCGATACTATCAAGACCCTCCATAAAAAGGACTTCTGGGTTGAGGTCGTTACGCTCATCGTGCCGCGGTTCAACGACTCCGCTGAAGAGCTCGCCGATATCGCGAAATTCCTCGTGTCCGTCTCGCCCGACATTCCGTGGCACGTCACGGCCTTCCACAGAGACTATCGAATGACCGAACCGGGCGACACGCCGCCGAACACTCTGCTTCGGGCTCGAGAGATCGGGCTGAAGGCAGGGCTTCATCATGTTTACGCAGGCAATCGTCCCGGTGAGGTCGGTGAGACGGAGAACACGTTCTGCCCGTCGTGCGGGACGACGCTGGTCGAGCGCTGGGGGTTCCGTGTGATGAGTAACAGGATCAAGAACGGAAGTTGCTTTAAGTGTGGGGCGAAGATCGCGGGAAGGTGGGAGTAGGAGACGACGATCTCCGTGCCATGAGAGCACAGGGAATGCCGCTGGACGAGTCATTCTCTGTGCTTCGTTGTTTCTGTGCTCACGAGCCAGAGAGATCGAACTCCAACAGCTTCAGCGTTGCGGTCCCTGTAAGGTCGTGTTGCGGGAAAGTAAAGGAGGAGCGGTTAACCAGATGAAAGCGATGGTGCTGAAGAAGACCTCTGATTTCAGAGACGAGAAATCTCCTCTGGAAGTGGCAGAGCTTCCGAACCCGACGCCGAAGGAGAAGGAAATTCTTGTAAGAATCTCGGCCTGCGGTGTCTGTCACACGGAGCTGGATGAGATCGAGGGCCGCACTCCTCCGCCTCGCTTTCCGATAGTTCTTGGCCACCAGGTGGTCGGCAGGGTTGAGTCGGTCGGTCCTGGGGCAACCCGATTTCGGTCGGGTGATCGCGTCGGCATCGCGTGGATCTTCTCCGCGTGTGGAACGTGCAAGTTCTGCCGCGCAGGGGAAGAGAATCTCTGTCCCGACTTCCGAGCGACGGGAAGAGACGCCAACGGCGGATACGCGGAGCTCATGGCTGTCCATGAGGACTTTGCCTACATCATCCCGAAGGTCTTCTCCGACGCGGAAGCAGCTCCCCTTCTGTGTGCTGGCGCTATCGGCTATCGGTCGCTGCGGCTGACGGGGTTGAAAGACGGAGCGAATCTCGGGCTCACCGGCTTCGGCGCGTCGGCACATCTTGTACTCAAGATGGCCCGTCATCGTTTTCCCGGCTCGAAGATCTTTGTCTTCGCCCGAAACGAGCAGGAGCGAGCGTTTGCCCGGGAGCTTGGGGCGGTCTGGGCGGGTGAAACTTCGGAGCCGTCACCGGAAAAGCTCGACTCCATCATCGACACAACGCCCGCGTGGACACCGGTTGTCGAAGCCCTCAAGAATCTGGAGCCCGGCGGAAGACTCGTGATCAACGCGATTCGGAAGGAGGAGGTCGATAAGGACGCTCTGCAGCGACTCGACTATCCGGCTCACCTCTGGATGGAGAAGGAGATCAAGAGCGTCGCCAACGTCGCTCGAAGAGACGTCAGCGGGTTCCTCCAACTTGCTGCCGAGATGCGCATCAGGCCCGAAGTTCAGGAATTCAAGCTCGAGGAAGCAAATGAGGCTTTAACCGAGCTGAAGGCCGGACGAGTCCGGGGCGCGAAGGTCCTGAGGGTTCCGTAAGCGATCCTACGTGTGGGCCATCGGCATGAGCTGCTGCTGCGCCCAGGATCAAGCGACGCTTTCGTCTTGGGCAAATGGTTTCTCTCATACAATTCTCCTCCACTTTCCGCCGAAAGCAAGAACCAACCCTGACGTTCATGGTGATTTTTTGGAGAGAAAAGGGTATTTTTGCCCGACATTCGAAGCTCGAGCAGTGAAATCAACCCTTCTTCCCTTCTAGAACCATCGGTGTGAGGCTCGCCATGTGGAACGTCACTGGAACGGTCGCGGAAATTGTCCTCCGCACAGCTATCATCTACGGGATCGTCTTGCTCGGCATTCGTCTGACCGGCAAGAGGGATATCGGGCAGATGACGCCGTTCGATCTGGTGTTGCTGCTTCTGATTGCCAACGCCGTCCAAAACGCTATGACCGGCCCGGATACATCCGTGACGGGAGGAGTCGCAGCTGCTGCGACGCTTCTGGCGTTGAACGCCGGTGTTACTTCGGTTGTCTGGCGCAGCAGGCGTGCCAGGAGGGTGTTTGAGGGGTCGCCGAGACTCCTCATTCATCACGGTAAGGTGCTGAAAGAGAACCTGGCAAAGGAAAAGGTGACCGTCGAGGCGCTCTCCCAGGCGCTGCGGGAGCACGGCATCGTGGACATGGCGAACGTGAACCTCGCGGTGCTTGAGATTGACGGGTCGATCAGCGTCCTGAAGAACGACGAGATGCCGACCGCCGCGCGTCCGCACCATCATATCAGGTTTCTTTCGAAAAAGAGTTCTTGATGGTGCTTCAACTTCGAAGGGAGAAATGAACGATGAACCGAGCGCTCTTCATTACTGCGCTGCTCG
>Ga0315554_1001082_pt1 | contig 16159 bp, 12 predicted proteins | sample SalMarSW160370MG_FD_202114 | JGI IMG/M metagenome (GOLD analysis project Ga0315554, IMG submission 202114) | Salt marsh sediment microbial communities from the Plum Island Ecosystem LTER, Massachusetts, United States - Salt Marsh Sediment SW1603-70 ... | reverse complement strand
CATCTCGTTCTTTCTCTTCCAATGCAATTAATTCTTCTTCGACTTTTGCAGAAATTATTAGTGCATCCGCATTTTTCTTTTCAGCATAATTTTTAACTGTTTTTACATAATCATTATCTTCGGTCAAACCATCTTCACCGACATTTGCACAATAAATTACATTCTTTGCCGTAATAAGCCCCATCTCTTTTAATAGCGGCGGAAGTAAATCTTTTTCTTTTTCAGGATATAAGGCAGCAGGATTTCCTTCGTTCATAAATTTTAATAAAGCTTCAGCTTCTTCTGCCAATATTTTTGCAGTTTTGTCCCCCTTAGCTTGTTTTTGGAGTTTTTCAATTTTTTTTTCAAGAGTTTGGACATCTGCTAGTAAAAGTTCTGTTTCGATTACTTCGATATCCCTTAGCGGATTGACAGTCCCGTCTACATGTACAACATTTTCATCATCAAAACATCTGATAACGTGAAGGATTGCATCTGTTTGGCGGATGTTACTTAGGAATTGATTTCCAAGACCTTCTCCTTTACTTGCGCCTTTAACAAGACCTGCAATATCAACAAAGTCAACCGTAGAATAAACTGTACGGGCAGGTTTAACTAATTCTGTCAGTTTATCCACTCGTTCATCGGGAACTGGTACAATAGCCTTGTTTGGTTCAATTGTACAGAAAGGATAATTTGCCGACTCAGCATTTTGTGCTTTTGTTAATGCATTAAATACAGTGGATTTCCCCACATTAGGTAGTCCAACTATTCCAATACTTAAACCCATTTAAAGTTATACTATAATTAAAAGTGATTTGATTTTCTTTTAATAAATATAGTAAGAATATGATCAGCATTAAATTCAAAAAATATAGATATAGGTTATTGAACTTTAGATTATTGGTAAGATATTTTTTTGTTAATATTAATATAAAAGGCTGTTCCAAAAGCAGCGAAATAACAATTTACACTTTTGGGACAGCCACTATATTACCAGTTTTATCTTTCTGAAGGGATTATTTCAAGATCTATTATTTCGGTACGGCGAAGAATTTTTATATTTGATTCTTTCCCTACCTGCCTATCAGTGAGCAGTTTATGTAAATCATCAATTCCTGAAACGGTTTGATCATCAAATCCTATAATAATATCTCCTTCACTTAACCCGGCTTTCTGTGCAGGACTATTTTTTTCGATAGAAGTAATTAATATACCATTTTCATTCAGAAGATTATAAAAACGGGTAATTCTTCTGTGAATAGGTACGTTTTGACCTGCTATTCCAATATAACTTCTTCTTATTTTACCATCTTTAATAAGTTTCCCGGCAACGAACTTTGCAGTATTAATTGCAGTAGCAAAACAAATATTTTGAGCAGGAAGAATTGCTGCAGTATTAACACCTATTACTTCACCCACTGAGTTTACTAGCGGACCACCGGAATTACCCGGGTTTAATGCTGCATCAGTCTGAATTACATTATCATTTAGTCTTCCAGAACTAGCACGCAAAGAACGTCCTAATGCACTTACAACTCCGGCTGTGATGGTAGTTTGAAAGCCGTAAGGATTACCAATTGCAATTACAAGCTGACCGACTTTAATTTTTTCCGAATTACCCAAACTAACAAGATCAATATTCGGTGAATCAATTCTGATCACTGCAAGATCGGTATCGGGATCATCCCCCATTAAATCTGCAAAATATCTCCTTCCGTCCGAAAGAATCACTTCTATTTTAGAAGCACTATGAACAATATGGCTGTTTGTTAATATGAAGCCATCAGGAGTAAAAATAAATCCTGATCCACTTCCGCTTTGAATATTCCTATTATTTTTTCCTTTTATTGAAACATTAATATTTACTACAGCAGGGCTAACAATACTTGAAGCTCTTATTACAGATTTAGAATACGAGTCTAGTAATTCTTCATCTTCGTAAGTTATTTTATCCTGCTGTACCGGTTCATAAATTTCACCATCTGCGGATAAAAAATCAATTTCAGAGGACATCTTATTTCCTATTTTAATAAATAATTTCGGGAATATTTATAAATTTAATTTGAGAAAGTAAATCTATTATTTAGGAATTATTCTTAACTGATGAATTTGTGCTTTTTAATTTTCAAATTATTTTACTGCTCCCAAATTCTGATATTACAATTACATTATTTCTCTACTCCACCCGAAGAGTTTTTCATAAATTTTGTTTTTTTTATTGTTTGAAATCAACTGAAACGTTATAACAAGATAAGTATTTTTTAAAAATTCTAAAATGAATAAGCAATCAGGATGATTTATATCAATACATATAAGAATTTAATTCAAGATTAATGCATCTTTAATTCTCAATTAAACTTTTTCCAGTATTAAAATAACAATATCTTTTTTGCGAAAAAATTCCATGAAAAGATTATAAAGGTAGTAATTATTTTCGAAAGCAAATAGAATAATCCAAAATATTCTGTAAATATCCAGATTGAAGCGAGATTCAAAAATTCCCCTATAATTCCGATTAAACAAAACAAACTTATTTCGATCAATTTATTATTAAATTTTCTATTGATAAATACCCATTTTATATTTAAAATATAACTCGTAAAAAGTCCAAGTAAAAATGCTATAGCGGCAGAAACCATATAATATACTCCCAGAAATTCTGTGAGGGAAAATAGTGTCACAAAATCAACAGAAAAAGCAACAGCACCTGATAGAGTATACCTAAATACTTGGATATAAATATTATTCGTTAATTTTATGAATAATTTGTTAATAAGCATTAACGCCCCTTTTAGACTTAATCAAATATCTATAATTGAGTAAAAAATTCAAAGGGGTAAATTCATTATTTTTTCTTTCGTGATATAGTTTTTTAATCATTATTAAAAATTGCTTTCGGGGGTGAGTAATATATGGTTAAATCATTAAGGATATGTGTAGTCCTTCCTGCTTACAATGCTGCAAAAACTTTAAAGAAAACTTATTCAGAAATTCCATTTGATATTGTAGATGAAATTATACTGGTTGATGATGCAAGTACGGATGAGACTATTGCGTTGGCAAAAGATCTTGGAATAACTAATATAATTTTACATGAAAAAAATAAAGGTTATGGGGCAAATCAGAAATCTTGCTATAATAAAGCTTTACAATTAGGAGCAGATATTATTGTTATGCTGCATCCCGATTATCAGTACACACCTAAGTTGATTACCTCCATGATATATATTATAGCAAACAATATTTACCATGTAGTACTTGGTTCACGAATACTTGGAAAGGGTGCTCTAAAAGGTGGGATGCCAAAATATAAATACATTGCCAATAGAATACTTACTTTTGTGGAAAATATTCTCATCGGTGAAAAATTATCAGAATATCATACAGGTTACCGAGCTTATTCCCGTAAAGTTTTAGAATCCATAGATTACAATAACAATTCTGATGATTTTATATTCGATAATGAATTACTTACTCAAATTTTTTTAGCCGGTTTTGAAATAGCCGAAATCACCTGCCCAACAAAATATTTTCGAGAAGCTTCCTCAATTAATTTTTCAAGAAGTGTTTACTACGGTTTAGGGGTTGTTTTGGTATCTTTTAAGAGTTTTTTACAGCGAAAAGGAATTATAAATTTCAGGATGTACAGAAAGAATAATGATTTATCAATAAATTCTAATGTATTAATTTAGATAAAAACACTACTGCATTAAGATTAAATAAATGAATTTTAATAAAATCAAAGCCAATATTTGGGATAAGCACTACTTAATTGTAACATTTATGTTATTGTTAGCAGTAGTCTTTATTTCCTTCAATAAACCATGGCCTTTTACCGATGATATTTGGGAAACTGGGGCAGCTATAAAAGAAATTTCAATACATCCAATCCATCCTTCAAACCCTTTAATTATGTTACCGGGTAATACTTCCCCCAGGTTTGTGCCTTATACGGTTTTCTGGGGTATTATTCAAAGAATTACTGGACTAGATATTTTTACACTATTAGGAATTATTGCAATCGTAAATTATTTTATTTTTATACGGGGTCTTTACCTTTTTGTATCCACTAAATTTAAAGACAAACTTTTACCTTTATATACTTTACTAGTAGTGTTGATTGTTTGGGGTACTGGATTTGATTGGAATGAATTCAAACTGAGTTCGTTTTTGAATTCTCAAGCTGTAACTGGATATTTTGCTTTAGCTTTAGGATTAAATGCCCTGTTTTATTTATTAAAATACATTGAACAGAAGAGAATTAATTATCTGGTAATATATTTTATTCTTTCAGTTATAATATTTATTTCTCATCCAATCACTTCAATTTTTCTTTTTGTATTGGCATTTTCAATTATTCTAGAAAGTAATAATTTTAAAGAATTATTTATTTTGCAGATTGTTCCCATAGTTGCTTTTGCTATATCATTACTCTGGCCGTACTTCAGCTATTGGGATGTTTTTACAAAAGGAACTTCAGGGCACTGGTTTAGAACCCCACTGTATTCAAATCAAATAAGTTCTTTAGGTTTTGCTTTAATCGGTATCATACCTATCATTTTATATTATTTTAAAAAACGATACAAGTTTTTGTTTTACAGCATGTCGATTTGCTTTGCAATATATACTATTTCTTATTTCTTAAATATTGATATCGGTGGCAGGTTTCTTATTTATTCAGTATTTATAATGCATCTCGGTCTTTCTTTATACTTAAAGGAAATAGATTTATTTAGTTTTAAGACAATAAGATCTTCATTAAAAAATCAGGGGATCAGAATCATAATTATCTTTTTGTTTCTAATATATCCTGTTCGGTTGAGAATGGTTGAAATTGAATCATACGCAAAAAATGTGTTTGATTTACCCTTTAAATTTCACTCTTATGACAGCCCAGTTAAACCATACTTATTTCTAAAAAAATATTTAACATCCTCGGATGTAGTAATGACTGAAATTATGCCGTCATGGCCAATACCAATGGCAATCGGTGCCAAAATAGTACCTCTAGCACATTATGATCCGCTGATTATAAATGAATCGGAAATGCGGGCAAAAGCTGTTTATAAATTTATTAGAGCGAATTTAGAGTTAAATGAACGTAAGCAAATTTTATTAAAATATAAAGTAACCCATATTCTTGTTGATGAAGAAAATAGAAATTTTTACGATTCATCGTTTGTCAATCAATTAGATTCTTTGGGTACTTTCCTTGTAGAAAAGAATCATCTTACTCTGTACAAAGTAAAAGATTTTCTACAAATTAACAGTAAATAAAGTTGAAATTAAAATGATTTTGCTTGTGCTGACTTACATAATAATTGATAGTTATAATTAAACTTATTTAATTATGCTGAAAATTTTTTCCCAAGAAATCACGATTAATTATTATTTGGAAGAAATGAATAATTCTTAGCGTAATAAAGCATCTCATTTGTGAAATCATCCGGATATTCAATTATGATATCTGAAATTTCTCCATTTTTGTAAACAGGCTTTAGGATAGGATTAATAAATCCTTTATAAGCTGATATATTTAATTTTGCATATCGTTCTCTGACTTCTTTAACGAGATCAGAATCAACTTTTACACCATAGGTTTCAATAAGTTTCTTTGCTGCATTAAAATCACCTTCGGATGTTATTCTTTGTATTTCCTTCAGCAATTGTCCAAATAATTCTCTCAATTTTTTATAATCGTTAATTATAAAATAAGTTTTACCATCTTTTATTTTCCTCTCAATTACATTATCCTTTTCTCCTTTTTCATAAGCCCATTTAGACACTAATAACCGGTTGCGCATATGAGATTCTTCAATATTATCACCGGGAATTATTCTTCTTAATTGCTGAAGTAAACCGTTCCGGATATATTTATTATACTCGGCTTTAAAGGCTTCTTTGTTGGGCATTATACCAATATCAATTAATTTTTGATCCGGCAAATAGTAAAGCGAAACTAAATCTGCCCTGGCTTCTTCAATTGTTGAAGCATAATTCTTTAAAGTCTCTTTCGGAGTACCGACCCCCGGCAGGATTTGCCCGGAAGCATGCCCAATCACCTCATGCATATCCGTGTGAAGGTCATCCGTTAACGTACCATACTTTTTACCAAGCTCAACTTCTTCCTGCGAATAAGCAAACTCTTCGAGCGAACCATCACCTGAAGCAGCTTCATTATACGAGTGAACAATATTTCCTAAGTTTACGGATTTAGAACCGTACTCTTTTCGAATCCATGTTGAATTGGGTAAATTAATTCCAATTGGAGTCGATGGTGACGCATCACCGCATTCAACAACAACGGTAATAACTTTTGCAGAAATTCCAACAACATTTTTCTTTTTAAATTTTTTATCAATTGTAGAATTGTCTTCAAACCATTGTGCCTGACCGGCAATTGCAGCTATTCTTTTAGTCGCTTCTTTATCTTTTATTGAAACAATAGATTCATAAGAACCTTTTATTCCTAAGGGATCATTATAAACTTCAATAAAACCATTTACGATATCAGAACTGGATGAAGTATCCTGTGTCCACATAATATTATATTCATCCCATGTTTTTAAATCACCAGTTTTATAATAATCTATAAGTTTATTTAAAGTTGCTTTCTGATGATCATTTTCAGCAACGGTAACAGCTTTTTCAAGCCAGAAAATAATTTTTTCGATTGCGGAGGAATACATTCTGCCGAGCATCCATTTCTTTTCTTCAATTTTACCGTTATTTTTTACTAGCTTGGAATTTAATCCGTACCAAACTGGAGTCGAATCATTCTTAATTTTTTCTTTGTTATAAAAATTTTCAACCTCTTTTTCATTAACACCTTCATAAAAATTTACTGCCGAAGTCTTTACTAAATCTTGATCAGGAGTTAAATTGACTTTAACAGGTGCAATACCCGGATCAAAAATTATCGGAGTTATTCTTTCTAGAAATTCATCAACCGATTCCCCGTTTGTTAAAGGTAAATTTTGTTTGTCTGAATTTTTAATAAGCTCAATAAAATATTCTTTTGTGAACCCCGGTTTAAATTTTTGATTTGAATAATGATGATGAATCCCGTTCGAAAACCAGACTCTTTTTGTATAGATCATAAAATTTTTGAAATCATCCGTATTCCTATCGCCTTTAAAGCTATTAACAATTGTTTCCAGCGTTCTTCTTATTTCAAGATTATGCTTATAGTTCTGGTCATAGAAAATATCCCTGCCCGATAATGCTGCTTTATATAAATAATAAACCAGTTTTTTTTCTTTAAGTGAAAGTTCATTAAATCCCGGAACCTTATACCGGAGAATTCCAAGGTCTGCAAACTGCTCAGTTTGGTATTTAAAGTTATCCTTATTCTCATTCATATTTTGTTCATCTTTCTTTTGCTCACAGGACAAGAAAGTTATTACTAAAAATAAAGGAATTATTAGTTTTAAAACCATTTTATACCCCAATTAAATTTAAAAATAATTCAAATATAAATATTAGTACAGTGGATTTCTAAAAAGCGGAAGGTAAAAATTTCGTACGGAAAAAAACACGATTATTTTAAAGCAACTTTTTTTCGTGCAGCCAGAACAGAATCTCTAATCTCTCTTCGTTGTTTAATAGTAGAAAGAAAAGGAGTAACTATAGAGTCAATTTTTGTTTCGGGAACATCAGTAGCATGAGGATCATCAGCTAAATATTTCCACGGCGGTTTTATTTTATATTTGAACCTTCCATAAATTATAACCGGAGTTCCATAAGCAATTACGTTTTCTCCATCTCTTGAAATTATCCATTGTTCAGCCCAATTGTAAATCCATTCCGCATCCTCTCCAAGGAGACGGGCACATGCATGACTAGCAGGATAACCCGGCAGTGAAAATTCATGAAGCGAAATACCTCGTTTGTTATCGAGATTAAAATACCAGGGTAAGATCCACGTTGAGTCTTCAGTACTTATAGTTTCTTCCTTTTTCCAATTAGTAAAGAACAATCCTTCAGGAGTAGGTGTACTTCTTTTACCAAGACTTGTAGGTCCCCATCTTACTAAGTTTCCACTATCGTAAGCTGCGAATGCTTCGATAGGATAAGAAAATAAAATGATCTTGGGAACGGAATCTAAAATTTTTACTTTATTAGGAAAAGGAGAATAAATCATAATATCAGTAGAAACAGTATCCGGTACTATTAAAGTATCATTAACACTTACATTATTATGATCAATTCTATTTAAGGCTAAAATAATTCTTCGTTTTGGAATGCCATATTCTTTTCTTAAATCTGTTAATGTCTTTAATCCTTTCGAAGGATATTTGTGGTAAGTAATTTTTAATTCCGGCGTTTCTTGTTTTTGTAAAGTATCTTTTATGATAACTGAGTCAATTGTTTTAATCTTTTTTACTTCATAAATATCTTTTCGTTCGCATCCGGAATGAAATAAGAAAATAGAAGCGGTAATTAAAAGAAATAATACTACCGGATTTAATTTTAAGTGTATCAATTTTTGAATGATTATTTTAAAAATTATTAATGTAAATTAATAAAAAGAAAAGCACTTATTATATTAACTAATTGTTAATATATCCCTCTTTTTTAGTTCTTGAATCAAATCATCATAATTTGTAAAATGAATTGAATCCCATCCAGCTTTTTTTGCCCCTTCTGCATATTCATGGATATCATCAATAAATATATGTTTGCTGGAAGGTTTTTTAGTGAAGTTTTCTACGGCTTTATAAATTTTTTCTTCCGGTTTTAAAGCTTTTACTTCATAAGATAAAACCAGCTTATCGAAGAGCTTTATAAAATCATAATTTTTCCAGCCATATTCTCTATGAATTGAATTTGTATTAGATAATAAAACCAGCATATAATTCTTTTTTAGTTCCGGTAAAAGCGAAACCATATCTTCATTTATAAAAAATACTTTCGAATAATAATTACAAAAAGTCTCTTTATCGATTTTGTTATCTAAGCTTAAAAGCATTTTTTCAAGGAATTTATTTTCAGAAAGCTCACCTCTTTCAAATGCTCTATGAATATTATAATTCTCCTTGTAATATTTTAAGAAATTTTGTCCGAGATTCTTTTCAATTTTCTCCAGTTTATTTAACATAATATTATAATCAAAAGGCAATAATACATTACCAAGATCAAAAACAATTACGGAATAAATTTTTTGCATTATGTTTCTTTGAATGTTTAATAATTAACCAAAACAAATCTAATTGATATAGTCATCAATCTAATTTATTCAATTTCGAAATTCCGGTCGCTTAAACCGGTATTGATTTTTATTGAATCAACATAAAATTCAAATTTTGATGAACCTAAAAATTGCTTAATTGTAAAAGGATATACAATTCCATCTACTTCACGATAATTACTAAAGTAAGTTTCTTGATTAACTGTTTCACCCTGGGGGGAACTAATAGGTTTCACTTCCTTTACTTTAAGGAATGTAGTTGAATTATAATATTGGGTCCATTTCATATTACCGGGGAATTTAAGTATTAATTTAAAAGCAGTAGTTCCTCTTACTTTTTCAACTCCTTTAAGTTCTGCTTTTACATTGTATGCATTTAAATATAAAAGCAGCTGCATTGTTGCTTCATATTTAAGTTTTTCAAGATCAAGACCTTGAATCTCCTGGGTTCCATTGTCAGTTATTATTACTCCTTTTTTACCGTTAAAAATAATTTTTTGTTTTGCAGCTCCCAGTTCAATTGTCTGGAAATACTTATTTGGGATTTTTTGGTAAACAACAATTTTGATATCCATGTTTCTCACCCTGCCTGTAATATATGTTGTTCTATCCATTATATTATTTATAAGATCTCTTCCCCCGATTGCAGAGATATAATTATCTATTACTTTTTCCCCGTTTATCTCTAATGAGTCGACTTTATTACTTGATATTTTTTCACCGGCAGGGATATTGCTTTGGATATTTCTTCGTATTGTATTTCTTGCCGTGTCAAGTTTAGTCTGTCCCGTTAAGTTTAATACAAGCAATATTTGCAGAATTAAATAATATTGATTCATCTCCAAAAGTAATCCAGGTAAGTTATTTAGTTTTTTACCAGGGAATGATATTCATTTTAATAAAATAATTAGTTAATTTTTCATTAAGAAACCGGGAACATCTCTTTGTCCTTCATCAGAATACAATGAATTCTTTTTATATTATTTCTATTTAACAAATATCCGTATTTTTTATAATAAACATATATAAAGTTGAAATGAATAAAAAAATATTATTGATTGTAATTTTTTTTTCTTCTATAATCTACGCCCAGCAATATACAATTGATGGCAGGGTTGAAAATAAAGTTACACATCAGTTATTATCCTATGCAAACATTAGAGTTCTTAATTCAACCAACGGAACAGCCGCTAATAAAGAAGGTGATTATGAACTGAAGCTAAATGCAGGAAAATATTTGCTGGTTGTTTCCTATATCGGGTATAATTCAGATACATTATCAATCTCAGTAATTCAAAATTTAACCGGTGTGAATTTTTATTTATCTCCTTCCGATATTCAGTTGCCTGAAGTTGTTGTTAAACCAGGCATAAATCCTGCAATAGCTATAATAGAAAAAGCAATATTAAAGAAGGAAGAAAGAAATAAAAAATTAAATGATTATGAATTTGAAGCTTATACAAAAGGATTAATAAAAACCCAGCATGATATAAGTGCACACGGAAATAGGGTAAATGTAAGCTTAGGAGCAAATGATACCATTCCTTTAAAAATAACAGGTATTCTGGAAAATGAAAGTAAAGGGTATTATAAAAAACCGGATGATTATAAAGAAATAATTGTGGCGCGGAAACAGACCGCAAATTTTCCGCCGCAAATAAATACTTTAACAGGTGGTAGAATAATTAAGAGCTTTTACGAAAATAATATCAATTTCCTCGGTAATGATCTTCCCGGACCTTTAGCTAGTAATGCTTTGGATTATTATTACTTTTATATAAAAAAAACATTGGCAATTGACAGCCAGATGGTATATCAAATTTATATGTCGCCGGAAGATCCTTCAGATCCCGGGTTTACCGGAGATATTTTTATTACCGGTGATACATATGATTTAATTAAAGTTGATCTTCAATTAAACAGGACTGCAAATATCGGCGGCATTTTTGATTCTGTCGAAGTCTTTCAGCAGTTCTCACCTTTTGATTCCATTTATATGCCTGTGGATTATCGTTTGTTCGTTAAAGCAAATGTTTTAGGGTTAGTAAAGTTCGGATTTGATTTAAATTCAATTTTATATGATTATAAAATTAATATAAGAATGAAAGAAGATTTATTCGACAAAGCTAGAGTTACGGTCTTACCCGGAGCGGATAAAAAAAATACTTCTTACTGGAGAAATATTCAGTCAATCCCCAACACAATAGAAGAGCAAGCGGCTTATAAAAGAATTGATAGTATCAGGAATTTACCCGTTTCTTTTTGGGATAAGTTTTCCCCTTTATCTAATAAAATAAACTTTAGCGAGAACTTTTCTACAAGTGCGCCCCTGGGAATGTATCACTTCAATAGTGTTGAAGGGAATGCTATTGATTTTGGATTATTTTTTAATGATCTATTTGATAAAAGATTAAATTCCGATTTAAAATTTTCATATGGTTTTTCAGATAAAAAATTTAAAACAGATTTATCTGCTCAATATCTTTTTGGTGATTATAGAACGTATAGTTTATCGGCAAATTATTTTAATAAACTAAATATATTATTCGGTTCATCGGATGAATATAGTGATCTTGTTTCAACTTTTTCATCTATAGTATTAAAAGACGATTTCAGGGAGTATTATTACTCGAAAGGATTTAAGATAAATCTTGAAGGAGAAGTTTTTCCTGTTTTAAGTTTAAATGCCGGTTTTATAAATCACACCGATAGAAATGCAGATAAGAATACTGATTTTGCGTTATTCTATAAAAATGAAAAGTTCGATGAGAATCCGGTTATTTATGAAACAAAAATAAATGCTTTAACCGGCGGCTTTAAAATTGATTTTAGAGATTATATTGAAGATGGTTTTTTTAGAAGAAGAATTTCTTTGGGAAATTCTTATGTTATCTTTAGAGTGAATATTGCATATTCAAATAAATCATTTCTGAAGAGTGATCTTGATTTTACCAAGTATGAATTATCCGCTTCTGGTATGATAAATACATTTAAATCCACCTCTTTAGACTTTAAAATATACGGGATGTATACTAACGGCAAGCTTCCGTTCCAGATTCTATACGGTTCCCCTGGAAATATTGATGGACTATATCAAAGTTATTCTTTCCGGGCCTTAAATATTAATGAAGTTTTTGGTGATAGAATTCTTAATATTTTTCTGGAAAATAATTTTAGAGATGAAATATTCCGGTGGTTGAAAATTCCTTTTCTAAAAGATTCGGAAATATTATTGAGCAATTTTCTTAATATTGGAATTTCAGAGATTAGCGATAGATCCAAATCAATTTTAGTACACCCTGTAAAAACCTTTAACCATCCCTTTTATGAAGCCGGTTTCGGGATTGGACATGTTTTAATTCCCTTAAAAATTGAATTTGCCTGGAAATTAAATTATATAGGCAAAAATAATTTTAGAGTAGGTATTAATACCTATATCTTTTAGGAAAATTAAAAGGGATAAAAAAAGCGCCCCAAAAGAGCGCTTAACAAAAGCAAGTTTCCTGCAGGATTTTATTAGCTTTTTGGTTTTGCTTCACTAACAATTATACTTCTGCCGTTTAGCTGGGAACCATTTAGAGCCTGAATCGCCTGACTTGCTTCGGTTTCAGATTCCATTTCAACGAAACCGAATCCTCTGGACCTACCGGTTTGACGGTCTGTAATCACTTTTGCGGAAACAACTTTACCATGTGCTTCAAATGTAGAACGTAAAGTTTCATCGTTTACCGCCCAAGGGAGAGAACCCACAAAAAGTTTAGTACTCACTAACTTACCTCTAAGAAATATAATTAATAAACAAAACAGCTTTTTAAAGCTGTTATTTTAAAATAGTATTATTATTTACCAAAAACAAAATAAATTTTAGCATTTTATTTGATTTTGACTTGTTAAATATGATTTAACCCACATTATTAAAAAAATACCCCACAATTGTGTGGGGTATTTCTCCCCTTATAGGAGAAGGGATTGTGCTTGGGCTATGGGTTTTCTATTTATTTAAATTTCATTTGTTTTTTGACTATAATCTTTGTATAAATGCTGGAGTATAATATTAACTCCATCATTTTCTTTTAATTCTATTGATCTCTTTATTAAAAATATACCCCTCGGATCACCAATTTTTAACAAGGATAAAGCAGCAACCAACTTTACACCATCATTTTTCTCTCTCCTGAACATATCCATCAAAGGTATTACAGCTTTTTCTGATTTCATCTCTCCCAGCATATAAGCACTATTTACTCTTAATGATTCATTATTAGAATATAATCCTGATATATAGTTTGCTTCGACCTTTGTATTCTTATCTGCTGATACTGCTAATTTATTCGTTTGTGAAAATGCAATTGCCGAGAAGATAATCAGCATAAAAACTGTTTGGAATATATATTTTATTAATTTAGTTCTTAATTTCATTATTGTTTTAATATCCCTTTTCTTACATATCAAACCTCGGAAATATAAAATGACTTCTCTACCAGATATGTATCAAAAGTTATAACTAATGTAACATGAGCAAGTATTCGATGAGTTGCCTTTTAAATGGGAGTAAAAATCTATAGGATTCGGAATATTTCAATTGATTTTTTCTTAGATTAACAATATATCTTTGAAATTTATATACTAAAAAAAATTCAAATATTTAATGTGCAGGGAATTATTTTGTTGGATTATTTCCTTGATACATCAATCGTAAAAGAATCTTTAAGTGGAATTTGAAAAGTTGATTTAACAAAATAAACCTGTAAAAAATACGGAGGTTACAATGTTCGATGACAGTTATAAGTTTACTTGTGTAGAAAGATTTTTACGCTATGTAAAATATGATACACAGTCCGATGATGATTCACAATCTTTTCCAAGCACTGAAAAGCAGAAAAATTTATCAAAAGACCTTGCAAAAGAACTAAAAGAATTGGGACTTGAAGATGCACATATGGATGATAATGGGTATGTAATGGCAACACTTCCCTCTAATACAAATAAAGATGTTCCGGCAATTGGTTTTATTGCACATGTGGATACTTCACCTGCCGTAACTGGAGCAAATGTTAATCCTATAATAAATAAAAATTATCAGGGAGGGGACATTAAGCTTCAAAAAGGTAATGTCGTAATTAAAGAAAGCGAGAATCCTGATCTAAAAAATATGAAAGGATTTGATATTATTACTGCAGACGGAACTACATTGCTCGGTGCCGATAATAAAGCCGGTGTTGCAGAAATTATGGATGCTGTTAATTATCTCCTTTCACACCCCGAAGTAAAGCATGGAGCAATAAAAATATGTTTCACTCCCGATGAAGAAGTTGGCAGAGGAACAGAAAAATTTGATGTAAAAAAGTATGATGCTAAATATGCTTATACAGTGGATGGTCAAAGCCGGGGAGAAGTTGAAACTGAATCATTTAGTGCTGATGGAGTAACAATTAAATTTATCGGTAAAAATATTCATCCAGGTTATGCTAAAGGAATAATGATCAACTCAATGAAAGTTGCATCCGCTTTTATTGAAAGTCTACCGAAAGATAAATTATCTCCTGAAACAACAGATAAAAGAGAAGGTTATGTTCATCCTGTTTCGTTTAATGGAAATGAAGAGATGACTACAGTTAAATTTATTATAAGAGATTTCATAACAGGAAAATTAAGCGAATATGAAGATATACTTAAAAATTTGGCTCAAGAAGCCGTGAATAAATTTCCGGGGGCTAAATTTGATTTTGAAGTAAATGAACAATATAGAAATATGAAAGAAGTTTTAAATCAACATCCTCAGGTTGAAGAATATGCCGTTGAAGCTATGAAACGTTACGGGATAGAACCGATAATGAATCCGATTAGAGGGGGTACGGATGGATCCAAACTTTCATTTATGGGATTGCCTTGTCCTAATATTTTTGCCGGTGAACATAGTTTTCATTCAAAAGAAGAGTGGGTTGCCGTTCAAGATATGGAAATGGCTGTAAAAATTATTGCGGAGATTAGTAAGATTTGGGAAGAAAAATAGTAAAAGATGGTAGTTGGAGGTAGACGGTTGGAGGTTGGTAAATATGTCTAAATCAAGATTTGAAAATCTTGAAATTTACAAGTTGTCTGAAAGACTTGCGGATTTAATTTGGGATTTAGTTTTAACATAGGATTATTTTGCAAAAGATACTATCGGGAAGCAAATTGTAGATGCTTCCGATAGTATTGGCGCTAATATTGCAGAAGGCTCCGGTAAAGGAAGTGATCTGGATTTTAAAAGATTTTGTAAAATTGCCCGTGATTCATTATTTGAGACAAAACATTAGTTAAGAAGATCTTATAAAAGAAAATTATTGAAAGAAAATGAAATCAAAGAAATTAAGAATATTTTAGACGAACTTTTACCAAAACTTAGCGCTTATATAAATTTCCTAGAACAAAAGATTAAAAGAAATATGATTCTAAATAACCAACCTCCAACCACCAACGACCAATTATCAACTCCCGAGTTAATGGCCCCTGCCGGTAACTGGACTATGCTGTCTGCAGTGGTTAGCTCTGGTGCTGATGCTGTTTATTTTGGAGTTGAAAAGTTGAATATGCGATCTAAGGCTGCAAATTTTAAATTAGAGGAATTGGATAAAATAACTTCTTTTTGCAAGGAACATAATGTAAAGACATATCTCACACTAAATTCTATAGTTCTTGAAAATGAAATGAAAGAGCTTAATGAAATAGTTCCCTCGGCAAAAAAAGCCGAGGTTGATAGGATTATTTGCTGGGATTTGTCCGTAATTGAAAAATGTAAAGAATATGAAATACCTTTCTGTATATCTACTCAAGCATCTATCTCCAACTCTATGAGCGTTGAATTTTATAAAAAACTTGGTGCAGAAAGAGTAGTTCTAGCAAGGGAATGTTCTTTAGAAGAAATAAAGAAAATTAGGGAGAAAACAGATATTGAGATTGAAGCTTTTGTGCATGGAGCAATGTGTATCGCAGTAAGCGGCAGAT
>Ga0315554_1001081_pt1 | contig 16162 bp, 14 predicted proteins | sample SalMarSW160370MG_FD_202114 | JGI IMG/M metagenome (GOLD analysis project Ga0315554, IMG submission 202114) | Salt marsh sediment microbial communities from the Plum Island Ecosystem LTER, Massachusetts, United States - Salt Marsh Sediment SW1603-70 ... | reverse complement strand
GTCGCCGGGCGGGCGTCACCGTAGACCAGCTGAAGCAACTTGAGTGCAAGGCTGGGGAGGCGCTCCCCCTGCGCATCGAAAACCAGCGGCATCCAGCGGATCACGCCGTCGGTTTCGGGGGTGACATTGGTGAGCCCCATTTCCGCTCGACGGAATCGCTGGTGCGGCAGCCGCAAACCATCCATTTCCAAGGTGAACGGGCGCGGTTCGTCCGAAGTCCAGCGAAGTCCATCCGGCAGGGAATCAAGCGGCAGGCCTCCGGGGACAGTCTGGGCCGCAATAACGACGGGGAACGGCGTGCCCAGCCAGCGGGCGAACGCCGCATCGGTGGAAGCGCCGTCGCTGTTCAGCCGGTCAATTCCAGCATCGTCAAAGAGGACGTCGAAGAGCACTCCTTTCGCGCCGTTTTTCTGCGCGAGATACACGAGGTGAGCCCAGAGGTCTCGCGGCCACGGCCAGAGCACCTGGTTCTCGGCGAAAAAATCAAGGCCCGATTGGTCGACCGCGACGAGCAGGATCGAGCTGTCCGGTTGTTCGGCGCCCGCGAGCTCGCGGCTGAGCAGGTCCCACGCGCCGCGGTCCCAGCGGGCTGCAACCCCGGCCAGGTAGAGCGCCGCAACGAGCAGCACGACGCCACCGCCGGATACCCACGGAACGAGGCGCGTCCATGCCTCCTGGCGTCTCCCGCTGGCGGTCAACGTCCGCCTCTTTTTTTCAACCCGGTCAAAGGTGCACTCCCTCCATCCGCTGCTTGCGGCTTATTCCCCCGTGGCCGGCTGCTCCTCCGTCGCGGGTTGCTCCTCCCTTGCAGGCTCCTGCTCTCCGGCAGACTGCTCCAGCTCCTGGAAAACCTGCGTCGAGCGCATCCTCGTCAGCAACGCCTGCTGCTGTTTGATTTTGTCCAGGAGTTGCCGGTTGGCCGAGTCGAGATCGAGTTTGAGCAGCGCATAGCAGCGAAACACCCCGTTCTCGTTGACCATCTCGAGATCTTCCTGGGCGACCCCCTGGAGTGTGACATCCACGACTTCCTTGGTCGCCTGGGTAAACTGATCGAGGTACTGCGCCTCCGTATCGGTTCCGACCTCTTCCTGGAATCGCTTTGTCAATGCGGTCATGTGAGTCTGGAGTCCGCGCGCCAGTTCCAGCCTCGCGGCGTGAGCGGCCTTGTCCTTAGCCATCTGCATGTCGCGCGATGTCGCCGTGCCGGGAGCAAACAGGTACCCTTTTTTCGTGGGGGGCGAGAGGAACCATTTCGGCGCCTGCTTGATCATCTTCTCGCTCGCCACCGGAGTAATTTTCTTCGGCTGTTCAGTCGACGCACATCCCGCAAGCATCAGCACGAACGCCAGCAATAAAACCACACCAGTTAAACGCTTCATCGGTCCTCCCCCGTTCTTGGGTTCTTGATGAACAACGAATTATTTCATCGCTTTTTCGCTGCTGTTTTTTTTCTCCCGGACAAGGCGGAATCCGACATCGCGGATAGCTCCGTGTTCGGAGGGCGATTCCACGGGGAAGCCGACCATCGCCGTCGAATCGGTCAGCATGGAACCTCCGCAGAGTCGCCACTGCTGCGTCGGCTGATCGAGGCACCACTCGGCAACGTTGCCGAGCAGATCGTGCAACCCCAAGGCGTTCGCCTGCTTGACAGCGACGCGCTGCAGTTTTTCACAGGAGTTGCCCTTGTGCCAGGCGTAATCCGAGAGCAACTCGCCAGCCGGGGGCCACCCGTCGCCCAGGGCTCGGCTCCATTCGCGGACGGTCGGCAGGCGGTAATGCCAGACGTCCTGCCGCTGGTTGAGAGTGTCCAGCCAACGGCTGATCTCGCCCACTTCCACTCCCGCCTCGGGGTGGCTGTCGTCCGAAATGCCGGCGCTCCCAAGGATCTTCCCCCACTCCTCACGTGTTACTTCATGGGACTGCATCTCCGCAGGTAACTCTCCAGTCGAATCGCCCGGCAGCAGGACGAAACCACCCAGAATCGGATCGTACTCGGCGGTGTCCTTGAGGTCGCGTTGAATCCGGTCGTAAAGGATTTTCGCCGGCAGCAGGTTCGGGTGGTCCGGGTACCGTTTCCGCAAGCGATTCAGCCAATACTTGGCCTCGGCGGAATCCCCGGAAAGCTGAATCAGGAGGTAGTCCGCATCCGCCGCCAGATCGCGATCCCTGCATTTCTTCGCAACGCTTTCGAGCAGGCGGCGGGTCCGGACAACGTCTTCCCCCCGCTTGAAAAGCTCGAGCGCTTCCGCGTACTGCGTTCTCTGCTTCGGTTTCGCATCCGTTCCAACGGAACGCCCCATGGCCTTCAGGACCACGGAGTAGGAGTCCATTCAGGTGAAGCCGAGGTCAACATATTCCGGATCTGTCAGCAGGCGAGAAGTGAGCCTCGCGCCGACCCATTCCGCACGTTGCGAACCCGTGAGCACGGAGAGCGGGTCAAGCAGCACGCCGAGTTTCTGAAGCGCCTCGATTTGGGACGCGACGATGGCATCCGCATGCGCAGAGTCAGGATGCGCCCTGCCAGCGTAGGAAGTCCCCTCAACGATGAGCTTCACATCTCCGGCATCTGCATTCAGCGTTGAGAAAACAAACAAGGTCAACAGCAGAAGCAACCAAGCACGAAATGTCATCCTGACCCCAAATCTGTCCCTTTACGGAACACTATCGAGGCGGAAGAAACTTCTCTTTCACAGGCTTGAAACCATACGAAGAAGCGAATCAACCCGGAAGGGTTGTTCCCCCAGCACTCATGAGCACGTGGAGATCACCAGGAAGTACTTAAACCTAACGCCCAATTAGAACATGCAACAAGGGGAGAATGAAGTGACGCAGCTCACCTTTCACAAAAAAGTGCGGGTTAGGAGAGCCTTGGTTTTTTATGATTTGAGTGAAGAAGACTCGGGTCGCACAGCGAATACGGCGTATTCCACGAACTTGAAGCGAGAGAGGAGGCCGGCCCCTCGTCCACGATCCGGCCTTTAATCCCTTGATATACTGAAGATTATCGGAAATTGAGAGGATCGCAAATCTTTGCCGTTCGTGGAGACAGAGATGCTCATAGTTGCGTGCGCTCCGCGAACATCCGAAGCAAAGGTGTCTCCAGCGTCGGAAACGGCCGTGAAGCGGTGGAATACCAGGCATCATCTGCCGACGTTTCGTCCGATTCCGTAATACGCGAGCCCGGCCTTTTCCACGTATTTGACGTTCCAGATGTTTCTGCCGTCGAACACTACTTTGTCCTCAAGCAACGCGGCAAGCCGGTCGAACTCCGGGGTGCGGTAATCCTGCCATTCGGTCACCAGCACGAGAGCGTCCGCGCCGTTACAGGCCTCGTATTCGGTATCGCAGTAGGTGATTCGCTTCTCGAAAATCCTCTTCGCGACATGCATCGCCTCGGGATCGTGCACCCGAACCAGCGCCCCGGCACGCAACAGGTCCTCGATCAGCACGATCGAAGGAGCCTCCCTCATATCGTCGGTGCGCGGTTTGAAAGCCAATCCCCAAAGGGCAATGGTTTTTCCTTCCAGATTGCCGCCGTAGTGCCGGGAGATTTTCTTGAAAAGCACCCCTTTTTGCTCGTCGTTCACATTTTCTGCGGCGGCGATGATTTTCAAATCGCTCTCGATTTCACGGGCAGTACGCAGGATCGCCTTGACGTCTTTGGGAAAGCATGACCCGCCATACCCGGCACCGGCGAAGAGGAAATGTTTGCCGATGCGTGGATCGATGCTGATGCCCATGCGCACCGATTCGATGTCCGCGCCCACCTTCTCGCAGAGGCGGGAGAGTTCGTTCATGAAACTGATTTTTGTCGCAAGAAAGGAATTCGCGGCGTATTTGGTGAGCTCCGCCGAGACGACGTCCATGTGGATGATGGGAGCCCCGGTGCGCACGAAGGGGCGATACAGCCGGTCGACCATCTCCTTCGCCCGCTCGTCGTCCGAACCGACTACCACCCGGTTCGGCTTCAGGAAATCGTTGACCGCGTCCCCCTCCTTGAGAAATTCCGGATTGCTGACGACAGCCACATCGTGCTTGGTGTGCCGGCTGATCTCCTCCTTCACTTTCTTCGCCGTCCCTACCGGCACTGTGGATTTGTCCACGACGACCTTGAAGCCGTCCATCGCCTTCCCGATTCCCCGGGCGACTTCAAGCACATGCTGCAAATCGGCGCTGCCGTCCTCGTTTGGGGGGGTTCCCACCGCGATGACGATGATCTCGCTCTCCTTCACGGCGGTGGAGAGATCCGTAGTGAAAAACAGGCGTTCCTTCTTAACGCCGTCTTCCACGATTTCCTCGAGTCCAGGTTCGTAGATGGGCAGCTCGCCCTTGCGCAATTTCCCGATCTTGCTTTGGTCAATATCCACGCAGGTGACGTGGTTGCCGGTCGTGGCAAAGCAGGCGCCCGCCACCAACCCGACATACCCGGTTCCGACAACAGCTACACGCATGTTCCTCTCCGTGCAGGTTTTGTGAGCACATCCACAGTTTATCGCAGCGCGGCATCAGGAGGGGATCAGGCCTTTCCCGCCAAACCCTTCGATATCCAGCGCAACTCCTTGTCGAGCCGATTCTCTGACATCAAATACTGCAATTGTTTCAGCCGGATGAACAACCGACTGCGAAACATTTCATCCGTCAATTGGTGCTCGCTGAAGGCGTTCACGAGTTCCGCTACGCCCTTGCGGACGGTCCACCGCGGCCTGAAGCCGGGGAGCAGGCTGCGAATCCTGGCGAACGAAACGTTGTAGGTTCGTGAGTCCGCGGAAGCCCCCTCGGCAAAAGTCACTTCCGTGTCCGGAATCGTCTCGGCGACGATCTCGGCAACGGTTCGAATCTGGTAATTCTCCGCCTCATCTCCGACATTGATCGCCAAGTTGTGAACGCGTTCGCGAGGGGCGGCGAGCGTTTCGCAAACGGCGAGACCCATATCCGCAACGTGCACCATCGGCCGCCAGGCGCGCCCGTCGGAGAGCAGCTTCACCTTGCCCGTGGCAAAACCCCACCCGGTGAGGTTGTTGACCGCGACATCGAGCCGCGGCCGGGGGCTGAGACCATACGCGGTGGCGTTTCTCAGGAAGGTGGGGCTGAATTCATCATCCGCTATTTCGCCGAGCAGATTCTCCACATCCACCTTTGAGCGGGCGTAGGCAGTCAGCGGGTTCATCGGCGCGTCTTCCGTCAACGCAGTCTCCTCGCTGGCCCCATAGATCGAGCAGGAGGAAGCGAAGACAAACCGCTCGACGCGTTTTTCCTTCGCCAGTGTCGCCAGCCTCCGCGTGGCATCCGTGTTGATCTTTTGCGTCAACCCGGGATCCAGCTCCCCCATGGGATCGTTGGAGAGCGCCGCGAGATGCACAATTGCGTCTACTCCGTCAAGCAGCGCCGGATCGAGCTCGCGGATGTCTCCGAAGTGTTGCGCGGCGAGATGTGTTCCAGAGGGTGGATAGAGCAGGCAATCGCGAAAGTAGCCGGTGTCGTGCCCGATGACTTCGTGGCCGCGCTCAGCCAGCATCGGGGTCATCACCGATCCAACGTACCCGAGATTGCCGGTAACGAGGACGCGCATCCCCTCACCAAACCTTCCAGGGCGCCGCACCGCTGCCCCACATTTTTTCCAATTCGTTTTTCTCGCGGAGGGAATCCATGGCGAACCAGAATCCCTCGTGGCGGTAGGCCATCAGCTCCCCTGCGGCGGCGAGTTTTTCCAGCGGATCGCGTTCCCACACGGTATCGTCGCCGTCGATCAGCTCGAGCACGCCGGGTTCACAGACGAAGAAGCCACCGTTGATCCAGTCTCCGTCCGCGCGGCTTTTCTCACGGAACTTTTCGACCCGGCTGTCTTCGGCCAGATCGAACGCCCCGAAACGCGACGGCATATGCACGGCGGTGACGGTGCACAATTTTCCGTGAGAGCGATGAAAATCTACGACTTTTCGCACATCGAGATCGGCGACGCCATCCCCGTAGGTGAGCAGGAACGTCTTCTCCCGCAGCCTGTCCGCGAGCCGTTTGATCCGCCCGCCGGTCATCACGTCGGCGCCGGTGTCGACGAGATGCACCGTCCAGTCGGGACGCTTGCCATCCAGGACGGTCACCTCTCCCGATCCCAGATTGACTGTGAGGTTGGAGTTCAGCGCGTGAAAAGCGAGGAAGTACTCTTTGATCGCTTCGCCCTTGTAGCCAAGCGCAATGACAAATTCGTCAAACCCGGCGGCGGCATAGATATTCATGATGTGCCAGAGCATCGGCTTCCCGCCGATCTCGACCATCGGCTTGGGCTTGATTGCGGTCTCCTCGGACAGCCGCGTGCCCATTCCGCCCGCGAGGATGACTGTTTTCATCGTTCTCTCCTCGGCTCGCCTCCCCGAAACTGCACCGTCCGGGGAAGGGAAATCTTGTCGGGAATCACACGCATGGTTCCCCTTGACGCCCTTAATCAACCGCTCCCGGTCAGGCGAGCTCTCCGGTCTCGGCGAGTCGTTTCCGCCACCACTCGACGGTGTCCGCCAGCCCGCTCCGCAAATCGTAGCGGGGCTTCCAGCCTGTCGCGGTGCGGAGTTTCCGGTTGTCTGCGACGACCATCGGCGGATCGTCCGGCCGCGGTTGATACGCGCCGAGGTCGATCAGCTCCCCGCGCCCGGTCAACTCCCCGATCGTTTCCACGATTTGGCGCACCGTGGAGGGCACGCCGCTGCCGACGTTGACGGCTCCGGCCAAGTCGCTGTCGAGCACCGCCAGCACCCCGGAGGCATCATCGTCCACATGCAGGAAATCGCGCACCTGTTCGCCTGACGACGCCTGCGCCTTCTCGCCTTTGAGCAGCTTCCGGGTCACGGACGCGACCAGCCGCTCCGGATGCTCCCACGGGCCGTATTGATAGAAGAAGCGGACCCAGGCCATGGGGAGTTCGAGGTTTTCCGCGAGTTTCACCGCAGCGGTGAAGGTCGCGAGTTTCGAAGCTGCATACAGGCTGGCGGGCTTCGTCGGACTCGCCTCATGCATCCAGCCGTTCTCGAAATCGTACTCGAAGCAGGTGCCGATCCCGATCCATTTTTTCACTCCGGCCGACGCCGACGCCTGCATCAGGTTCAGGGTCGCCCCGATAAAGGGCACGTTTTCGGGTGAAGACGGGTATTTGCCGGGAACGGCGTACCAGGCGAGATGGATAACTGCCTCCGGGCGTTCCGCGGCCACGAGCTGACGCGCGGCGCCGTAGTCGGTGACGTCCAGGTCCACCCGGCTGACCTCTTTCGCAACGTCACGGATGCGATCGTCCTTGGCGCCGGGAACGTCCGCCACCGTCACCTCGTCCCCCCGCGCGGCGAGCGCCCGGACCACGGCGGAGCCGATAAATCCGCACCCTCCTGTGACCAGTACCTTCATGGATTATTCGCTCCAGTCGGGATGGTTAGCGTCTTTTTCCGAAATGACCTCGATGGGAACCGGCCAGTCGATCTTGAACGCCGGATCGTTGTAGCGAATTCCCCGTTCCGCGCCGGGAGCATAGAACGCCGATACCATGTAGAAGACCTCGGTGTCGTCGGAAAGGGTCAGATAGCTGTGCGCGAATCCCCTGGGAACGTAAAGCATCGCCCTATTCTCCGCGCTCAACTCAAATCCGCGCCACTGCTTGTATGTCGGGCTCTCCGGGCGGAGGTCGATGATACAGTCCCAGATCGTTCCACGGATGCAGCGAACCAGTTTCACCTCTTCGTGGGGCGGGAGCTGATAGTGCATACCCCGCAAGGTCCCCTTTTTCGGATTCCCGGACATGTTGCACTGCACGTACCGGTTCACGAGGCCGTGCTCGGCGAATTCACGCTCGCAGAAGGCGCGCGCGAAATAGCCCCGTTCGTCCTCGTGCTGCTGCAGCTCGATGAGGTACGCACCTTCCAGGTCCGTCTGATTGAACAGCACTGCTCTCCTCCGCTTTACGCCGTTGCAAGTGCGGAACATAACAACCAAGTGCCGATAAAATAGAGCACGCGCTCCCGGTCTCCAATAAATCTCGCTGGCTCCTCACGCGATGGGCTGGACCGCGACGGGAGAAGACTCTGGCGCGGTGGGCGGGGCAATCCTATCTTGTCCGCGTCCACCAAACCCAGGGTAGCTCATCATGAACGTCATAGTAACCGGTGGGGCGGGTTTCATCGGTTCAAACCTCGTCCATTATCTATTGCGGGAACGCCCCGACTGGAATGTGCTCAACCTGGATGCGCTGACGTACGCGGGGAACCTGGAGAACCTGGCCGATGCTGAGCAGAATCCACGGTACAGGTTTGTCCACGCGGACATCGCCGATCGTGAAGCGGTCGACGCTGCGTTCGATAAGTTTCACCCGGACGCGGTGATGCACCTCGCCGCGGAATCGCATGTGGACAGGAGCATCCTCGACGCGGGCGCATTCATCCACACGAATGTTCTGGGCACACAAGTGCTGCTCGACGCGGTGCGGGCCATGGGAGGGGCGATCCGGTTTCTGCACGTTTCCACCGATGAGGTGTACGGCAGCCTCGGTCCCGAGGGGTATTTCACCGAGGAGACGCCTCTGGCGCCGAACAGCCCCTACTCCGCGTCGAAGGCCGCCTCCGATATGCTCGTCCGGGCCTCTTTCCAAACGCACAAGATGGACGTGGTGACCACCCGCTGCTCGAACAACTACGGGCCTTTCCAGTTTCCGGAAAAACTGATCCCGCTGATGGTTGCCAACGCTCTGGAGGACAAACCACTGCCGGTGTACGGCGACGGAATGAACATTCGCGACTGGCTTTACGTCGAGGACCACTGCGCCGCCCTTTTGACCGCGCTGGAGAAAGGAAAAACGGGCGAGGTGTACAACATCGGCGGCCACAACGAGTGGCCGAATATCGAGATTGTCAAGCTGATTCTCAAGCACTTAGACAAATCGGACACGCTTATCCAATTTGTCACCGATCGTCCGGGGCACGATCGCCGATACGCCATTGACGCGTCGAAAATCGAGCACGAACTGGGCTGGACACCATCGCACACCTTCGAGCAGGCGTTGCCGCTGACGATCCAATGGTACCTGGATCACCGCGAGTGGTCGGACCGGGTGCGCAGCGGGGAATACCAGAAGTATTACGAACAGCAGTACGGTGGGAGGTAGCATGGGGAAATTAAAAGGGGTCACGTACCTTTTAATTGCCATGCCGTTTCGTTTTAAAGTGCAGGCAAAATGAACAATTAAAAGGTACGTGTCCCCTTTTTAATTTTGTGCGGCCGACAGGATTCCCTCGGCCATTTCCCCCAGACCGGACCGACTCGCGTTAGAAACAACCCATTTCCGACCGTTTTTCCCCCATTTTTTCATCTTTTCTGGCGATTTTTGAATATTTTCGATCGTTATTGCGAGAATTTCGTCGTTTGACGGCTCGATGACCATTCCGCATTCAGCCTCGCGAACGATCGCAGCCGTGTCGCAATCGCCCTGGACCGCCGCGATAACCGGCCGCCGCGCAGCGAGATATCCAAGCAGCTTCGAAGGGTTCGAGGAGTGGCCGCGCCCGGAAAGCAGGGTTACAACGGAAACATCTGAAAGCGCCTGCATCTCCGCCAGACGGTCCCGCGGGACGAAGTCGTGGAATTGGACATTCGTCAGCTTGAGTTCACTAGCAAGGCGCTCGTTCTGTTCCCGTTCGACCCCCATCCCGACCATAAGAAACAGGATATTACGCTTCTTGCGAAGTTGATTTGCGGCGTCGACCAACACCCGTGTGCCGTGCTGGCGGCCCATCGTTCCAGCGTAGAGGACAATAAACATGTCCTCCGGGATGCCCCATTCACGCCGCAGATCGTTCACCCTCGGCAGCGGGCGCACCTCGTCGGTGTCGATCCAGTTCCAGATGCGGTGGAGTTTTTTCTCCGGCACCCCTTTGGCCAGCAGCCGTTCGAAAAAGGAATTTCCGAGCGGGCAGAGCAGGGTGGCGTGGCGGTAGATCCAACGTTCCTGCCTTCTCAGCAGGGCGATCAGCAGGGGATTGGTGATAAAACCGCTGTCGATGGAGGCGTCGGGGTGAATGTCTTCGACGTCGAGGACGCTGGGGCAGCCGAACCGTTTGGCGATGGAGATCGCGGCGGTGGCCACGGTGGGCGGCGGAATCGCAGCGTAGACGAGATCGAACGGGCCGTGTTTTCTTCCCGCCCAACGCATTGTCACGCCGAGCGTCAGAAAGGCCAACGTTCTGTGATAAAACGAGTTGCGACGAGGAATGTGGTGCCATGCGCGCACCAGACGGACGCCATCGACCTGCTCGACATGAGACCATCTCCTGCGGTAGCCCGGGTGCAGCCTCCGCTCCGGCCAGTGAGGATACCCGGTGATCACGGTGACCTCGTGCCCCCGCTGTATCCAGGCCGCCGCCAATTCTGCGAATTTTACACCCCATGGGAGATTTTCGGGCGGATAGGCAGTTGTCATCATCAGGATTTTCAAGCCCGGTCCTCTCCGTCGTCAGGTTTGTTCGGAGAAGCATCAACACCCGCTTCGTCAAGGCGTTTTCCCGCTTTCCAGTAAAGCACCGCAGCGAAAACCGGCAAATACGCGCCGAACAGCACCGGAATCGAACGGTTGTCCCCGAGCACGACGGCGATTATCGCCAGGGGGAGCAGCCACACGACATCGATCATCAGGATCGCTGTTGTCACAGTCGAGTGGGAGTGACCGGCGCGGATCGCGTGGTGGAAAGCGAAATCCCGGTGCGGATGGGTGATGTTCTCCCCCGCGATCAGCCGCCGGAAGGTAGTCCAGGTGCTGTCGGTGTAGAACACCGCCATCAGGATCAGGAACGCCCCGAGGGGGACGGTTTCGGTGAGTTTCCCCCAGAGGCTGGTGACAGCAAAGGAGACGCCGATAAAACCGCTGCAGAGATCTCCCATGAAGATTTTCGCGGGGTGCCAGTTCCACCTCAGGTAGCCGAGGCTGGAGGCGGCGATCAGCAGGTAGACCGCCGCGAGCGGAAGGTTGCCGTTGAACGCCGCGATGGCACCGGCGGAGAGACCGATGAACACCGCCTGGCCGCCCGCAAGGCCATCAATGCCGTCCATAAAATTGTAGCTGTTGACGTTCCAGACGACGTAGAGCGTGATCAGGACCAACGCCGGCGCGCCGGTCAATGCGAGCGATTTCGGAAAGATGATTTCCAGGTGGGTGCCGATGTAGAGGACGATGACAAATCCGGCGAGGAAATGAATCAGCAGCCGCACCCGTTTTCGCACGCCGAACAGGTCTTCGACGAGGCCGATGCCGACGATCATCGAGCCCGAAACAACGAGCGTCCACAGCCAGGGAACCGAAAGCGGGACTGCGAGCGCGAGCGCCAGGATCCCGGCGAGGACAACAGTGACGATGGCGAGCCCGCCGATGCGCGGAACCGGAACCGCGTGGCTGCTGCGTTCATTGGGGATATCGAGCAATTCGCTGCGGAGCGCCAACGTGCGTATTCGCCCAGCAAGCCAGGAGCTGACGGCGACCACGGCAGCAAAGCCCAGAGCGGCAACTGCAATCCATCCCCAATCCGGCAACTTTTCCTCCTCACGAGCAGGCAATGACGACGGAGTTTCTTCCGGCATCCACCTCCGCACAAACGTACTGCATCCGATTCGGCAAACCAACGTCTCCAACGTCTGCGGGAAAGCACCATTCCCCGACGCCCCGCTTTGAGAACTCAAGGGCAGGTAGTACTTTTGCCAATGTTGCGGGTTGCGCTGCGCGGATCTTCGGTATCGAGACGCAGCGTCCCGAGCTTTTCGTGATGGGTCAATTGGGGAATGGGCTTGAAAGCGGACGCGAAAGCGTTGACGACGGAGCAACTCTGGGAGCTAGTGCGCCCGACTTACTTGTGGACACGGTACATCGACCATCCGCTCGGAGTACTGCTGGCGTGGCTCTGCCTCCACCTCGGGATCGGAGCGCGAACGCTCACCGTGCTGACGGCCGTCCCGGTCCTGTTCGGGGTCTATTCCCTGCTCGCTTTTCCGCACCCGTGGAACATGGTGGTGTTTCTCGTCTCCATCCAGTTCAGCTACGTGATGGATTGCGCGGACGGCCCGCTGGCGCGGGCGACCGGGGCGGCGTCCACACCCGGAACTTACCTCGACCGCCTGATCGATTTTTTCTCCCTGGCGGCGATCGGGATCGGCTATTCGCGGTTCATCGTGGTGCACTTCCAGCCGCATGACCTGATGCTTTGGAGCGCGGTCGCCTTTTTTGTCACTCGTGCGTTGAGCTATTCGGCTCAATTCATGAAGCCCGGTGTTGAAGGTCCGATGGTTCCCCTCTCCAGCCGTTTCATCGTCAAGGCGGCCGGACAAGTCACCGACACCGGTCTCTGGTGGTTTTTCCTCCCAATTTTCATCTGGAGAGACCCGTTGTGGATTCCGCTGGCCGCGGGTGCGCTGCTGAACCTGGCCGTGTACCTGAAGGGTCTCGCGAGCGCCTACCGCGACAACGTCCCTGCGGCAGACTGACGAAAACCCCGGAACGATGGAATACAATCACCGTTTGAGCTGAACGCTCTCGAAGATTGCCAGGTGGGCGCGAAACCGCTGCTCCGCGGAGCCGAAAATCTCCAGTCTTTTTTCACCCTTGCGAACCTGCTGTCTGCTCAGCTCCGCATCCTGCATCAAACGCAGCACCGCTCCGGCGAGGGCATCGGCGTCGAACGGGTCCGCGTAGAGGGCGGCGTCCCCGCAGACGTCATGGGCGAAGGGCCGGTCGGAGGTGACGATGGGCACCCCCATCGCCATCGCCTCCGGGTACGACGCGGAAAAGATTTCCATCAGGGAAGGCAGGAGCATAACGTCGGCACGGGTGTACAGCGACGGTCCCTCGACGGGCCTCACCGTTCCGGCGTTGACCAGCATCTCTCCCACATTTAGGCCTTCGGCTTTTCGTTTCAACTCACGCCACGGCCCCTCTGGGAGCGTTACCACAAAACGCCAGATCGTATCTGGAGATTTCGAGCGAAGAGCCGCGGCGACCTCCGGCAACACGGTGTGATTCTTGTGCGGATGCGCTCCGGCGAAAGTCAGCACAACCTTTGTTTCGGCAGGCAGGCCGTTGAAGACGGGGTGAGGCGGGGTCCGGCGTGCATTAGCAGCCAGATAGATGCTCGAGCAGGAATTGGGGATGACGTGGATATCCTCCCGGGGCCGCCGAAGCACCCGGGCCAGCCCGCGGGCATCCCCCTCGGTCTCGCAGATGTAGCCGAGGTGGCCGCGGATCCAATACCGCTGCCAGAGCAGCCAGAGGCGCATCCGCCACGCTCTCCATCCGGGGTAGGAACGCCTCCACGTCTCCCTGTCGGCCGTCTGTGTCATCCAGGGGACGGCGTACCCGGTGATGTGCGGCGCGCGAAACCGGACATAGGACGGACCGAGAAGGCTGAAGACAAGGCCGGGTTGAAAGGTCCGTTCGATATGCCGGATGCGCATGCGCGTGCGCCGTCCGCGGATCCGTCTCGCCGGTGAGACGTCGAGGATGTCCACCTCGAGGTGGGAGACTCGGTCTTCAGCGGTCAAATTGGCGGCGACTTCGCTGGAGAGCAGGAGGCGCCAGGTGTGACCGCCGCCCCAACGGCGAATCGCAGAGACGAACTCAAAGGCTTTCTGGATTCCGCCGCCCATCTTCAAGTTGGTCGCGTTGAAGAGGATTTTCACGGGGCCGTCTCCCTCAACATCGCCGGCTGTCCCATCCTCCTCACCTGGATCACGGCAAGCAGCATCTCCACCGTTCTCGACGCGAGGTACACCGCCGCCAGCCCCTCGGCGCCCCAGTGCGGCACTGCCCAGAGAACCGCGGCGATAAAAATCAAATCACGCGGCAAGGTCACCGCCAGGAAGAAGCTCCAGATCCATTCATTGGACTGTAAGTGCTGCACCAGCGCGTTTCGTGTCACCTCGCAGAGCGTCGAAACAAGCAGGATCAGCAGCACCGGCGCGCCGGAGATAAACTCGCGCCCGAAGAGATGGAGGACTGGTTTTCGCAACAGGACCATCAACCCGGCCGCGAGCGCAGTGGTCCCGACCATCATCAGCATGTTGAGCCGAAAAACCCGGCGGTACCCGGAGCGTTCGCCGAGGCCGACCTGGTTACTGAGCAGGGACAGACCCACTCGCCGGATGACATTGGGCACAAACAGCGCAAGAAAGCGGAGGTTGTTCGCGGCGGCGTAGATGCCCATCATCGCGAACCCCTCCAGTTGCCGGACGAGATAGAAATTACCGAACCAGGTGCTGAACACAGTCATATAGGCGGCGAGCGCCGCCGGCAGGGTGAAGGTGAGCAGCAGCTTCGTCTCTTTCGAGATGCCTTTGGAAACACCGACGATGCCCTGTTTTTTCAGCGAGGAGGTGAGGGCGATGCGATGCGCGGTCCAGCGGACCAGGCCCGCCGCCGAAAGGCCGATTACTGCGCCTTCCCGCCCGCCGAAATATCCGCCCGAACAAACCAGGATGACCGAACCGATCCCGCTGGCGATTCCCGCCTTGGCGAGGGATCGGTAGGATTCGAGACCGTTGATCGCTCCGATCTGGTACCCGTTCACCGTCTGGAACAGCAGGAAGGGCGCTCCGAGCATGAACATCAGGGAGAGGTAATCGGCTTTCAGCAGGGTCCCCGCGATCCACGGCGCGAGCACCAGGACGAGGACCGCCGCGAGCAGTCCGAGGGTGACGCTGATCCGGCTGAACAACACAACCAACCGTCCCGCGCGCTCCGGGTCCGAATTCCGCGTGGTGGCCAGGTGCTTCATCGCGGTGAATCCGAGGGAAAGCTCGGCAAAGGTGGCCGCCATCAGCAGCGTGTTCTGTACGATGGCGTACTCACCGAAAACCGTTTTGCCAAGAATGCGGGCGAGCAGGATGTTGACCAGCAGCGTTGTCCCCTGGTTGAAGGACATCGCCACCAGGTTCCAGATACTGCCGACGATCAGCCGTTCGCCGAGCCCTCCCCTCCGCGAACCGAGAAAACCGTTCACCTCTCCTCTCCCGAACGTTGGTTCACCGGAAGGATAGGGAAAAAAGAGCCCACCGGAAACAGCGGCGGGCTGATATTCCGCACGTTTCGGTCATCCATCAGGCGTAGAACTCCGCAACCGCCGCGACCACTTCTTCGAGTTGTGCCTCGGTCAGTTCGGGATAGATCGGCAGCGAAACCACCTCGTTTGCGGCTCTCTCCGACTCCGGGAAATCGCCCTGTTTGTGCCCGAGGTAGCGGAAGCACTGCTGGAGGTGCATCGGAACGGGATAATACACGGAACAGCCGACCCCTCGCTGCTTGAGGTGTTCGACGAGGTCATCACGGTTGGGCACGCGCAGGGTGTACTGGTTGAAGATATGTCGGCTGCCGACCACCTTGGGCAGCACCACGCCCTGCTCGATGAGTCCAGCTTCGGTGAACAGCCGGTCATAGATCGCGGCGTTCTTGCGGCGGCCCTCCGTCCACCCATCGAGATGCTTCAATTTGACCTTGACAACCGCCGCCTGCAGGGCGTCCAAGCGGAAATTGCCGCCGACAAATTCATGGTGGTACATCTGCACACCGCCGTGCACGCGCATCTTGACGAGTATCTCGTGGCGCGCGTCATCCTGTGTGGTCACGATGCCGCCGTCCCCCGCTCCACCAAGGTTTTTCGAGGGGAAGAAGCTGAAGCAACCGTACGCTCCCAGAGAACCCGCGCGCCTGCCTTTGTCCTCCGCACCAATCGCCTGCGCAGCGTCCTCGATGACCGGAATGCCGTGCGCTTTGGCGAGCTCGAGGATCGGATCCATGTTCGCCATCTGCCCGAAGAGGTGGACGGGAAGGATCGCGCGGGTCCGGTCGGTGATTGCGGCCTCGATGCCGGAGGGATCGATGTTGAACGTGACGGGGTCGATGTCGACAAAGACCGGACGGGCGCCGACGCGGTGGATCGAACCGGCCGTGGCAAAAAAAGTGAAGGGGGTCGTGACCACCTCGTCGCCGGCGCCGATCCCCTCGGCCATCAGCGCGATCAGCAGCGCGTCGGTCCCCGAACTCACGCCCACCGCATGCTTTACCCGGCTGTACGCGGCGATCTCCGCTTCCAGTTCACTGACTTTCGGACCGAGGATGTAATACTGGCTTTCGAACACCTCGGCGATTTCGCGTTCGATCTCC